>ERZ791579.205-NODE-205-length-50329-cov-8.253173_pt1 | contig 50329 bp, 44 predicted proteins | sample MGYA00509968_ERZ791579 | MGnify/ENA primary metagenome ERZ791579 (study PRJEB30046, sample SAMN00791924) | human gut metagenome | study: EMG produced TPA metagenomics assembly of the A metagenome-wide association study of gut microbiota in type 2... | reverse complement strand
ACGTACACGCTGGTGGACGGTAAAAAAGGAACTTTGTATCATACGAAAGCTGATTGTCTACTCTTGTTTTTCTATAATCCGGATTGCCATGCCTGTAAGGAAATTACGGACCAGCTCGCTGCTTCGCCGTTTGTGACGGAGTGGATCAAGAATAACAAGCTTAAAATCCTGGCTGTTTACCCGGATGAGGATTTGGAGGCCTGGAAAAAACATATTTCTTATATGCCTGCAAGCTGGATCAATTCTTATGACAGTGCGGTGAGTTTGAAAAATGATGAAATTTATGATCTGAAAGCAATACCTACCCTTTATCTGTTGGACAAGGATAAGAAAGTTGTATTGAAGGATGTGACATTCAATCAGGTAGAGAATTATTTAAAACAATAACAAACGATATGAAAGTAAGGACTATTTTATTATCAATGGTTTTAGTTGCCGGAGTCAGCTTGAATGCTTCGGCTCAGTTTAAGATCGGTGGTAAATCCATCAGTACTAAAAAAATAGTGAATGCAGCATCCGATGCGGCAAAAGCGGTGACATTGTCGGATGAGGACGTTGCTGTCATGGCTCGCGAGTATATTCAGTGGATGGATATGCATAATGAGGTTGCCGGACCGGAAACGGAAATGGGACAGCGTTTGGTAAATCTGACGAAAGATATCAAGGTCGATGGTCTCAATTTGAATTTTAAGGTGTATAATGTAGTCGACGTGAATGCGTTTGCTTGCGGAGACGGCAGTGTTCGTGTTTGTGGAGGTTTAATGAAAATTATGGATGATAATGAGGTGTTGGCCGTTATCGGCCATGAGATTGGTCATGTTTTACATACGGATTCGAAAGACGCAATGAAGCAGGCTTATCTGACTGCGGCCGCTAAGAATGCCGTCGGGGCTGCCAACAATACGGTTGCCAAGCTGACTGATTCGCAATTGGGTAGCCTGGCAGAAACGCTTGCCAGTGCACAGTATTCGCAAAAGCAGGAGAATGCGGCAGACGATTATGGCTTTGAGTTCAGTATCGCGAACGGTATCGATCCTTATAGTATGTATAATTCGCTTAATAAACTCTTGGAACTAAGTGTGGAAGCTCCCAAATCATCTAAGTTCCGCCAACTGTTTTCGAGTCATCCCGAAACACAAAAGCGTGTCAAAAGGATGAAAGAAAAAGCGGATGAATATACAAAGAATCAGCAATAAACTGTTAATCACCTTTAAACGGTCGATTTGCAGGCTAAAATAATGCTAAAAAATTAAATATTCTGCCGTAAAACTATGCTGAATAACATAAAATCTATATATTTGCACTGTGTTTTTCATGGTATTAGATTTAAGGTTAGCAATGAAGATTGGTTGTCGTGATGACAACCTTTTCTTTTTTTAGGCCCTTTGTATTTTTCTTTTCTTTCGAAAGTTTTTAAGATTCCGAAATAATATTACTTTTGTGTATTGACTAAAAAATTAAATAGTGTGGATACAAGAATAAAATTGCGGGTGCAAGGTTTAACGAACAGCCAGATACAGTCAGGTGCTTATGCCTTGATTCTCGCTGAAGAAGATGGGGTTCGCCGCATACCTATCATTGTTGGGACGTCGGAAGCCCAGTCTATTGCGATCGCTTTGGAACGCATCACGCCTCCTCGTCCTTTGACGCATGATTTGTTTGCAACTTTTGCACAGACATTCGGTGTTCGTTTGTGTGAGGTTTGTATCTATAAGTTTGAAGATGGTGTATTTTATTCCGAACTGCTTTTTGAGGATGGAATAAAACAGATTCGCTTGGATTCGCGTACTTCCGATGCTATCGCCATCGCTTTGCGTGTGAAATGCGATATCTATACGACACCTGAGATTGTCCGTGAATGTGGTGTCGTGCTTGAAAATTCTGCAGAGGAGAAAGACAAGGATGATGATTCCATATTGGCTCTGGAGCCGGAGGAAATACATGATGAAACAAAGCTGAAAAAATGGCTTTCTCTTTTGGATGTCGATGAATTGTCGGATCGTTTGGATGAAGCGATAGCCGATGAGAACTACGAGTATGCAAAGATGTACAAAGATGAAATCCGGCGTCGTGAAGAGGAGGGCAGGTCCAGATGATAGAACAACAACTTGGTTTTAGTCTTGAGTCTTTTTTACGTGGTATAGTAGGGATTTCTACGGTGTTGGGGGTTGCTTATCTGATGAGTTACGATCGGAAACAGGTCGATTGGAAATTGGTGGGGGGGGGATTGTTAATGCAGTTTGTCTTTGCTCTTGCCGTATTGTATGTCCCTGTAGTCGGAATTGCTCTGGAATGGGTGGGCAAGGCTTTTATTAAGTTGATGGATTTTACTCAGTCCGGGGTCGCTTTTCTTTTAGGGCCGTTGGTAACTAAAAGTGAAGGGTTTATCTTTTTGTTGAACTCACTTCCGGTGGTGATTTTTTTCTCGGCCTTGGTTTCCTTATTTTATTATTGGGGGATTATCCAGCGCGTAGTTGGAGGATTTTCTTGGCTGCTACGACGTTTCATGAATATTTCCGGAGCCGAAGGATTGGTTGCGTCTGGCAATGTGTTTTTGGGAATGACGGAATCCCCTGTTTTGATCAAGAATTATCTGCCGGCGATGAACCGGTCGGAAATATTTCTGGTTATGGTTTCTGGAATGGGGACGATAGCCGGAACAGTGATGGGAACTTATATCGGTATGTTGGCGGGAGGTGATCCTGTGTCGAGGGTTCTGTTTGCGAAGCATTTGCTTTCGGCGTCGTTGATGGCTGCTCCGGGTTCTATTGTTCTGGCTAAAATCCTTTGTCCGCAAACGGAAAAGGTTGACGACCGCTTGGTGAAGATGGAGAAGGTCGGACTGCATTCCACTGTATTGGATGCGTTGGCTGCCGGTACGTCGACGGGTGTACGTCTGATGGTGAATATCGCAGCGATGTTGCTTGTATTCATAGCAATGGTCGCACTTGCCAATTATATTTTGGAGGGTGTGATCGGACGCTATACCGGACTGAATGACTGGATTGTATCCATTACAGGCGGGAAGGCTCAAGGACTGACATTCCAGTTTATATTGGGAGTGATCTTATCTCCTTTTATGTGGCTGATCGGAGTTCCTTATCAGGATGTGATGTTGGTCGGTTCTTTGTTGGGACAGAAAACCATTTTAAACGAATTTGTCGCTTATTTCCAGTTACAGGAATGGAAAGATGCCGGTTTGTTTCTGTATCAGAAATCTATTTTAATGTCTACCTATATCTTATGTGGTTTTGCTAATATCTCGTCTATTGGTATTTTGCTGGGAGGGATGGGCGTGTTGGCTCCCGAAAAGAGGGAACTGATCACTCGTTTCGGCTTTCCGGCTATGATTGCCGGTGCGTTGGTATCGGTACTTTCGGCTACGATAATAGGAATGATGTTAATTGTCAATTGACAATGGGGAAATCTTTTAATTTTTAACTTTTAATTTATTCAAGTGCAGATATTTTATACGCCGGAGATAGCTGTGAACCCAGAGCTTCCGGAAGAAGAGGCCGGGCATTGTATTCGTGTACTCAGGCTGACTGAAGGTGACGAGATTTTGTTGACGGATGGTAAAGGCTCTTTTTTTAAAGCGGCAATCAGCCGTGCCCATCCTAAGCATTGCAAAGTGAATATTCTGGAGCAGTGGGAACAGCCTGCTTTATGGAACTTCAATCTTCATATAGCAGTGGCTCCGACCAAGAATATGGACCGTATGGAGTGGTTTGCGGAGAAAGCGACCGAGATCGGTATCAATGCCATTACTTGTTTGAACTGCCGTTTTTCCGAACGGAAGGAAATTAAGCCTGCTCGCTTGGAAAAGATTTTGGTCAGTGCAATGAAGCAATCACAGAAAGCGACCTTGCCGGAACTAAACGGAATGACCGATTTCCGCACGTTCGTTAGTCTGCCTTTTGCCGGTCGTAAGTTTATTGCCCATTGCGAGGAAGGGGTAAAACCTCTTTTGAAACAGACGTATCATCCTGGAGAAAACGCACTTGTCCTGATCGGTCCAGAAGGTGATTTCAGTCCCGAAGAAATAGCGCTTGCCTTAAAATGTGGATTTGAACCCATTTCATTAGGCGAAAGCCGTTTGCGTACGGAAACAGCGGCACTGGTCGCTTGTCATACGATACATGTGTTGAATCAATGATAACAAACAATGACCGAAAAAGAAAAATGCCGTCTCGGCCTGTTGTACGATGCTAATTATGATCCAGAAATATTGGCGGATCGTGAGCGTGCAAAAGAGTTACTTTATGATTATAACCGTTTACGTCCTTCCGAGCAGATCAGGCGGACGGAACTTCTGAAAAAACTTTTGGGGAAGACCGGGGAGAACTTGATCATAGAACCTCCTTTTGCCTGTGACTACGGGTATAACATAGAAGTAGGAGAGAACTTTTATGCGAATGTCAATCTGGTTATATTGGACGGGGCAAAGGTCTGTATAGGAGATAATGCTTTTATCGCCCCCAATGTCGGTATTTATACAGCAGGACATCCATTAGACGCATCCGATCGCAACAAGGGCTTGGAGTATGCTTACCCGATCACGATCGGTAATAATGTATGGATTGGTGCCGGAGTCATCATCCTCCCTGGTGTTACAATAGGTAATAACGTGGTGATCGGAGCCGGTAGCGTAGTAACAAAAAATATACCCGCCTATTCACTTGCTGTCGGAAACCCTTGCCGGGTGATCAAGCGAATAGACGGATAATACTTTTTGTAATGCTTCCTTTTTATCTTATTCCCATTCGATCGTCGCGTTGGGCTTCGGAGACATATCGTAGCAAACGCGGTTGACGTTTTTGACTTCTTTCAGGATACGGTCCGTGATCTTCATCAAAATAGGCCAATCGACGGGCTCGATAGTAGCCGTCATGGCATCTACCGTATTGACGGCACGTATGATAACAGGCCAGTCGAAAGAACGGGCATTGTCGCGTACACCTACGGATTTGAAATCAGGCACAACGGTGAAATATTGCCAAACTTTCTTGTCCAATCCGGCTTTCTGGAATTCTTCACGTAGGATGGCATCCGCTTCGCGAACCGCTTCCAGTCTGTCACGTGTGATAGCACCTAAGCAACATACTCCTAAACCAGGGCCAGGGAACGGCTGTCGGAAGACCATTTCGTAGGGTAAACCCAATTCGAGACCGCAAGCGCGAACTTCGTCCTTGAACAATTGGCGCAACGGTTCGACCAATTCGAATTTCAAATCTTCGGGCAGACCGCCTACGTTGTGGTGGGATTTCACCATCTTGGCTGTCTTTGTACCGCTTTCCACGATATCGGGATAGATAGTACCTTGCGCTAAAAAGTCGATGCCATTCAGTTTGCGTGCCTCTTCTTCAAAGACACGGATAAATTCGCCACCGATGATTTTGCGTTTTTCTTCCGGATCGGCAACGCCAGCCAGCTTATCTAAGAAACGATCGGTAACGTCTTTATAAATCAGGTTTGCATTCAACTGGTTCTTGAAAACTTCAACGACGTTTTCCGATTCACCTTTACGCATTAGACCGTGATTTACGTGTACGCAAACCAACTTGTCCCCGATAGCTTTCAGAAGCAATGCGGCAACAACGGAACTATCGACTCCGCCAGAAAGAGCCAATAATACTTTTCTGTCGCCAACCTGACGTCTTACCAGTTCGATCTGGTCATTGACGAAATTTGTCATGTTCCAGTTTGCTTCGGCTTTACAAGTGTCGAATACGAATGTTTTTACCGATTCTTTGATTGCCTCCATGTCACTGGAGAATTCATTTAATTTTACTTCACACAGAGCCTTGTCGTGGCCGGCTGCCATAACAGGGATTCCGATCGAATAGATTCCCGGATTTACATCGATAGTGACCCCGTCGATTACATTGTTAGGACCACCGTTGATGATGATACCTTTTACATTCGGAAGTGCTTTGAGTTCTTCAACCGTAATGTCGTGCGGATAGATTTCGCTATAGACACCCAACGCGCGGATTGCTCGTGCCAGCACAGTGTTTTCATGACTGCCCAAATCCAGGATAACAATCATATCTTGTTTCATACGATTCTTTATTTTTTATTGGTTTTACATTATGTACTTGAAATGCGGATATGGAATTTTACTCCCACTCGATTGTTGCGGGCGGTTTTGAGCTGATGTCGTAGACAACGCGGTTTACACCTTTGACCTTGTTGATGATTTCGTTGGACACTTTCGCAAGGAATTCGTATGGGAGTTGCGCCCAGTCAGCCGTCATGGCATCCGTCGAGGTTACAGCACGCAAAGCAACCGTATTTTCGTAGGTCCGTTCGTCCCCCATAACACCTACGGACTGGATCGGGAGGAGAATCACTCCGGCCTGCCAGATTTTGTCGTACAAGCCCCATTCGCGCATCAGCGACATATAGATATCGTCGGCCTCTTGCAAAATTCGTACTTTTTCCGGGGTGATATCACCTAAAATACGAATACCTAAACCGGGACCGGGGAACGGATGACGTTTGATCAGATGTGGTTGCATACCTAACTCCATACCGACACGACGTACTTCGTCTTTGAACAGGAGGCGTAGCGGTTCGACCAGTTTCAGGTTCATTTTGGCAGGCAGACCGCCTACATTATGATGGCTCTTGATAACGGTCCCGGTAATGGATAGCGACTCGATTACGTCCGGATAAATAGTACCCTGGCCTAACCATTTTATATCTTTCAACTTGTGGGCCTCTTCGTCAAACACATCGATAAAACCTTTGCCGATGATCTTACGTTTCTTTTCAGGTTCGCTGACACCCGCCAGTTCCTTGTAGAATTTCTCTTTGGCGTCGACTCCGATCACGTTTAGTCCCAAGTGTTCGTAATCTTTCAACACGTTTTCAAATTCATTCTTGCGTAACAAGCCGTGGTCGACGAAGATGCAAGTCAGGTTTTTGCCAATGGCCTTGTGTAGCAGAACAGCCGTAACCGAAGAGTCTACACCGCCGGAAAGCGCTAAGATTACTTTGTCGTCTCCCAACTGTTCTTTCAGTTCGGCAACGGTCGATTCGATAAAGGAGGCCGGTGTCCAGTCTTTGGCGCATCCGCAAATATTCAGGAAGTTGTTTAATAATTTAGTACCGTCTGTCGAGTGGAATACTTCCGGGTGGAATTGTACGCCCCAGGTTTGTTCACCTTCCACATGATAAGAAGCTGCTTTTACATCGTCCGTGCTGGCGATTACTTTGAAGTTTTCAGGAAGGACCGTGATAGTGTCTCCGTGTGACATCCAGATTTGTGAACCTACATTGATGCCTTTCAGCAATTCGTCTGTATTGTCGATATACGACAGGTTGGCACGTCCGTATTCGCGGGAGTTGGCCGGTTCAACGTTTCCGCCGGATGTATAAGCCAGGAATTGGGCTCCGTAACAGATTCCCAATACGGGATATTTACCACGTATTTCACTTAAGTCAGCTTTGAACGCATTGGCGTCATATACGGAATAGGGACTTCCGGAAAGGATTACGCCTTTTACACCTGTAGCATCGTGGGGAAATTTGTTGTAGGGGACAATCTCGCAATACATATTCAACTCACGGACTCTACGCCCGATTAATTGAGTTGTTTGCGAGCCGAAATCAAGAATAATAAGTTTCTCGTGCATGCAAATTATTATTTAATTGAGTGGCACAAAGGTAGGAATAATATTCGAAATTTAAATCATTTTTCATACCTTTGCGTGTTCATTTTTAATCGTAACCGTATGGATGCTGAAAAGAAAGAGACAAAAGAAATAAATAAGATGTCACTGCTGATCATGGCTGTGGTTGTGTTATTGTTGATTATCGCCGGTGCTGCTTATTATATTTTCCACCAGAATCAGCAGATGGAGGACTTGGAGCAGGCTTATGTTCTGGATAAGGAATCATTGGAAGACGAATTTAACGAATTGTCTCTCCAATATGAAGGATATAAATTTAATATAGGTAACGACTCCTTACTGAATCTATTGTCTACCGAGCAAGCTAAAGTACAACGCTTACAGGAAGAACTTCGTACTGTAAAGGCGACAAATACGAAAGAGATTGCCCGTCTAAAGAAGGAATTGCAGACATTGCGTAAGATCATGCGTAATTATGTAGTTCAGATCGACTCTCTGAATCGTGCTAACGAACAATTGAAAGTGGAAAAGAATGAAGCGGTAAAGAAATACAAGCAGGCTTCTTCTACGGCTACCACTTTGAAGAAGGAAAAAGAGAAACTGACGGAACGTGTCACATTGGCAAGCCGTTTGGATGCGACGGGTATCAATGTAACTCCTGTCAATGGTCGCGGAAAGAAGGCAAAGGTGATCAAGAAGATGGAACAATTTGTCGTTGACTTCCGGATCAGCAAGAACATTACGGCTCCGGTCGGAGAGAAGACGATCTTTGTGCGCATCATGAAGCCGGACGACGATATCTTGTTGAAGAGCCGTGCCGATGTATTTACCTTCGAAGGAAAAGAAATCAATTACTCCATGAAGAAGCTGGTTGAATATGACGGTGAGGAATTGCCGGTTACGATGTACTGGAATATCGAAGAATTTCTTTCTCCGGGTACATATCGGGTCGATATATTTGCGGATGGCAATTTGATCGGCCGTAAAAGTTTCACACTCGAAAAATAGCAATGGAAACAGATGTCCATTTTGCGCGACTACTTGCCGACCTTCCGGAAGCCCTCGTCTGTGATGAAGCTTTTCTCGGCGAACTGGCAAAAAACGCAAAGTTGATCTCCGTGAAGAAAGGAGATTATCTGTTGCGTACAGGTGAGTTGTGTCAGGATGCCTATTTCATCAACAAAGGTCTTTTCATCAATTTATATGTAAACGAGAACGGTAATGAATGTGTCACCGGTTTTGCGGCTGATAATATGTTTCCGTTCCTTTCCGCCATCGGCTATTTTACCAAGCAACCTTCTGAATTTGAGATTAAGGCGCTTGAAGCCGGCGAGTTGCTCTGCTTTTCCCGCGATCATATCGAGAGCCTTTCGTTCCGTTATCCTTTGTTTGCATCTTATTATCAGAATATCATGCTGACGATCATCTATAAACTGGATGTTCTGTTGGCCGTTCGCCTCTCTTCCACGGCGGAAGAGTTCATCCAGTTTCTCTACACAAACTATGTCTGGATGATCAACCGGGTTCCCGATAAGTATATCGCCCATTATATGGGAATTAGTAATGCCTGGTATTGCAAGTTGAAGCGGAAAGTCCTCTCATTCACTAGAACAGAATAAGTGGCGGAACAAGTTTCATGGGCATGGAACTATATTTTCACTGGCGGGAAACTATATTTTCATCGGTGGGAAACAACGGTTTCATCAGGATGAAACCATGTGAAACTATATGCTTGTGAACATATAAGAAAGCAGTTATTGAATTAGTTCAATTGTATATTTAAAGCGAACCAGTACTTTTGCACCGTTTAGGAAAGAATCTGAATAAAATAAGATAAAGATGAAGAGATTTGTCGTATTAGTTGCACTACTTGTTTCGTCGGGTTATGCGAATGCCGGACGTACGTTGACGCTGGAGGAATGTCGTGAATTGGCTATTCAGAATAACAAAGAGTTGAAGATTTCGGGGGAAAAGATTAAAATGGCCGACTATGAGAAAAACGTCGCTTTCACCAAATATTTTCCTCAGCTCTCGGCGACTGGCGCGTATATGTGGAACCAGAAAGATATAAACCTGCTGGATATGGGAGCACTCGGTTCTTCTATTGAAGGAGCTCTCGGACCGATCGCCCAATTGCCGGTGTTTGGAAAGTTGATGGAAGGGGTGGACGACTTGCAACACCTCGATATCCAGAATATCTGGGGGGGAAGCGTTTCACTTGTGCAGCCTGTGTTTATGGGAGGCAAGATTATTAATTACAACCAGATTGCCAAGTACGCCAAGCAATTGGCCGAGTCGATGAATGACCAGCAACTGCAGGATGTCATCTGTAAAACCGATGAAACCTATTGGCAGGTGATTTCTTTAGTAAATAAGAAGAAGTTAGCTGATGCCTATGTCGATTTGCTCCGTAAGACCGATCATGATATGACAGCGATGATCAATGAGGGAGTAGCGACCGAAGCCGACGGACTCTCCGTCAAAGTCAAACTGAACGAGGCAGAGATGGCACAGACGAAAGTCGATAACGGTCTGGCTCTTTCCCGCATGTTATTGGCACAGATATGCGGGTTGCCATTAGAAGACCCGCTTGTTTTAGCAGATGAAGATATCGAAAATTTTCTGACAGAACCTTCCGTTACGGCGGCTGATGTGAATGAGGCCTTTATGAATCGTAACGAGTTGAAGAGCCTTGACTTGGCAACTAAGATTTATAAGAGGAAGGAGCGGATTGTTTTGTCGGATATGTTGCCGAATGTGGCATTTATGGCGAACTACTTGGTCACGAACCCTAATTCCATGAACGGCTTCAAAAATGAATTTGCCGGGATGTTCAATGTCGGTGTAATGGTGAAAGTTCCGCTTTCCGGCTGGTGGGAGGGCAGTTATAAGCGCAATTCGGCTCGTGCCGAGACACGCATCAAGTCTTTGGAGTTACAGGATGCACGCGAGAAGGTGGAATTGCAGGTCAATCAATCTGTCTACAAGGTCAATGAAGCAAACAAGAAGCTGATCGTCTCCACCCGCAATATGGAGAATGCGGAAGAGAATCTTCGTCATGCCAATCTCGGATTTGAGGAAGGCGTAATCCCGGCTCTTAACCTGATGCAGGCGCAGACAGCCTGGGTATCGGCTCGTTCCTGCCTGATAGATGCACAGATAGAGGTGAAATTAACGGAAGTCTACTTGACGAAAGCGATGGGAAAGCTGGGGGATGAGCTCTCTGGAAGAACCAGGAACGCGGATTAAGTGGATGAACACGGACCTGATTCTTTTGAGGACACTATCTAAATCATACAATCATAAATCTCAAATTATAAACTCATGAACGAGAATAAAAAATACTCAATCAATAATATGCTATTGGCATTTATCACATTCTTAGGTGTGGTCGGATTAGTTGCATTAACCGGTTTCTTTTTACTGACGCCGCCGGATGATATCATCATGGGGCAAGTGGAGGCTACGCAAGTTCGTATTTCGGGAAAAGTTCCCGGACGAATCGAAGCATATCGTTTCAGTGAGGGCGACAAGGTGAAAGTGGGTGACACGCTTGTCTTCTTGGATACGCCCGAAGTTCTTGCCAAGCTTCAGCAAGCGGAGGCTGTGCGTCGTGCCGCTGAAGCTCAGAACGCAAAGGCTATTAAAGGTGCCCGTGCACAAGAGATAGCTGGAGCATATGAAATGTGGCAGAAGGCGAAGGCAGGATTGGATATTGCCCAGAAATCATATACGCGCGTACAAAACTTGTTCGATAAAGGGGTAATGTCTGCCCAGAAACGCGATGAGGCAGAAGCCAGTTACAAGGCAATGGTCGCTACTGAGAAAGCTGCCAAAGCACAATATACTATGGCAAAGAACGGTGCGGAACGTGAAGACAAGATGGCTGCCGAAGCGCTGGTGAACCGTGCCAAAGGAGCTGTTGCCGAAGTAGAATCTTACATTAAGGAAACCTATCTGATTGCTCCGGCTGCCGGAGAAGTTTCCGAGATTTTCCCGAAAGTAGGCGAACTGGTAGGCACAGGTGCTCCTATCATGAACATAGCCGAACTCAATGATATGTGGGTGACTTTCAACGTACGCGAAGACTTGCTCAAAAACCTGACTATGGGAGCAGAATTTGAAGCTGTTGTTCCCGCGCTGGATAATAAAACAGTCAGACTCAAAGTATACTATCTGAAAGACTTAGGTACTTATGCCGCCTGGAAAGCAACCAAAACTACCGGTCAGTTCGACCTGAAGACATTTGAAGTCAAAGCTTCTCCGATGGAAAAAGTGGAAAATCTTCGTCCGGGTATGTCCGTTATCATTAACAAATAATCATGAAAGAGAGAAAGAAGAAATATGTAGCCTTATGGCAAGTCATGCAGAGGGAGTGCAGGCGGTTAGTATCACGCCCGCTCTATCTCTTTTGCATGGTCATCGCTCCATTGTTCTGCTACCTATTTTTCACGACCCTGATGGATTCGGGACTTCCGCAGAATCTTCCGGCGGGCGTGGTAGACATGGACGACTCGTCTACTTCACGCAACATTGTCCGCAATCTGGATGCTTTCTCGCAAACAGGTGTCGTAGCTCATTACAGCAATGTGACGGATGCGCGTATCGCTGTGCAGGAAGGCAAGATCTACGGTTTCTTCTATATCCCGAAAGGCTTGTCGGCAGAGGCACAAAGCCAACGGCAGCCCAAAATCTCTTTCTACACCAATTACTCCTATCTGATTGCGGGTTCTTTACTATTCAGAGACATGAAAATGATGGGAGAACTCACCGCCGGCTCTGCGGCAAGGAGCGTACTGTACGCCAAAGGGGCTACGGAAGATCAGGCTATGGGCTTCCTGCAACCGATCGTGATTGACACGCATCCACTGAACAATCCGTGGCTGAACTATTCGGTATACCTCTGCAATACACTGATACCGGGAGTACTCATGCTGCTCATCTTCATGGTCACCGTTTATTCTATCGGTGTAGAAATCAAAGACCGCACTGCCCGTGAGTGGTTGCGAATGAGTAACAATTCCATTTACATTGCTTTGGCAGGCAAACTGCTTCCGCATACGGTGGTCTTTTTCATAATGGGGATATTCTATAATGTATACCTGTATGGTTTTCTGCATTTCCCCTGCAACAGTGGCATCTTCCCGATGATATTCGCCACGCTCTGCCTTGTATTGGCATCCCAGTGTTGCGGCATCGTCATGATAGGTACACTGCCTACACTCCGCCTCGGATTAAGTTTTGCCTCCTTGTGGGGAGTGATTTCATTCTCCATCTCCGGTTTTTCTTTTCCGGTGATGGCAATGAATCCTGTTTTGCAGGCTCTGAGCAACCTGTTTCCGTTACGTCATTATTTCCTGATTTATGTAGATCAGGCGCTCAACGGATACAGCATGGCTTACTCATGGTCCAACTATATGGCATTATTAATATTCATGATGCTTCCCTTCTTTGTGGTTCACCGCTTGAAAGAAGCATTGGTTTACTATAAATACATACCCTGATGAAAGATATAAAATTAAAAGACAAGATAGCCCAAGGCATCAATGACCTGTTTTATATCTGGAAGCGGGAGTTTCAGACAACTTTCCGCGACCAGGGGGTACTGATTTTCTTTATCCTCGTCCCACTGGGCTATCCGTTACTGTACAGCTTTATCTATGACAATGAAGTGGTACGAGAAGTTCCGGCCGTTGTAGTCGATGACTCTCATTCATCCCTGAGCCGCGAATATCTCCGGAAGGTGGATGCCACACCGGACATTCAGATTGTTGCCTATTGTGCCGATATGGAAGAAGCCAAGCAAATGCTGAAGAACCGGCTTGCATACGGCATCATCTATATCCCATCTGATTTCAGCGACAACATCGCCAAAGGAAAACAGACGCAAGTCAGTATCTATTGCGACATGAGCGGATTGCTGTACTATAAATCCATGCTGATCGCCAATACGACCGTATCACTGGATATGAATAAAGATATAAAGATCGCGCGTAGCGGGAACACGACCGAGCGACAGGACGAAATCACCGGTTATCCGATAGAATATGAAGAGATTTCCATCTTTAATCCTACAGCCGGTTTTGCCGCTTTCCTGATTCCTGCCGTATTGGTACTGATCATACAGCAGACACTATTGCTCGGAATCGGACTGGCAGCAGGAACTGCCCGGGAAAACAACCGGTTTAAAGACCTTGTTCCCATCAACCGGCATTATAACGGAACGTTGCGAATTGTACTTGGCAAGGGGCTAAGTTACTTCCTTGTGTACGTACTGGTATCATTTTACGTGCTGCATATCGTGCCAAGACTATTCAGCCTCAACCAAATCGGGCAACCCGGTTCACTGGTATTATTCGTCGCCCCCTATCTGGCGGCCTGCATTTTCTTTGCAATGACCACCTCCATCGCCATTCGCAACCGGGAAACCTGTATGCTGATTTTTGTATTCACCTCCGTACCGTTGCTGTTTATTTCCGGTATTTCGTGGCCGGGAGCTGCCATTCCTCCGTTCTGGAAATATGTTTCTTACATTTTCCCGTCCACATTCGGCATCAACGGCTTTGTGAAGATCAATAATATGGGAGCTACCTTAAGCGAAGTCGCCTTTGAATACAAAGCTTTGTGGATACAGGCAGGCGTTTATTTCCTCACCACTTGCTGGGTATACCGCTGGCAAATACTGATGAGCCGGAAACACGCCATAGAGAGATATAAAGAACTGAAAGAAAAAGAGAATCTGGCCAAACAGATGACCGATTGAGACAATTAAGAGAGAGAGAGTTTAGTACGATGTGTGCTTCTTCGGAAGTATACATCGTTTTTCTTTATAGGAAGAGAAATTTCTTTATGGGAGGAAATGAAAAAGTCCTCCGCTCCATCTATTGGGCAGAGGACTTTATGAATGGTATTATAAAGAGAATATAATTCAATTAGAATTTGTAACCTACTCCGATAGAGAAGTTGATGTTCTTAGGAGAGCCGTCACCATCGTACATCTTAACTAATCCGAATTCACCGGATAAGTCAACAAAGAACCGATTGATTTCATAAGCAACGCCCATACCTAGACCAAAATCAAATCTTTTCGCTGCATCATCACCAAAGAAATCACTTTTAACGCCAGCTATCTTGTATTTACCGGCAATACCACATGCCAGATACGGACCGGCTTTTACAACTACATTTTGTCCGTCTACCACAGCAAATCTTGCAGCAGCCATTACCGGCAGTTCCAGGTACATCGGATTAGCCTTGATATCACCCAGTTTTGCACCTTTCTGAGTAAACATCAACGAAGGCTGAATAGACCACATATCAGTAAACTGATACTCCATTCCCACTCCAACATTAAAACCTACTCTCATGTCCGTATCAGCATCTCCTGTGAAATTACTCATGTTCATACCTACCTTAGCATTCCAGGAAATCTGAGAATAAGAAACGATAGAAACAAGTGCAAACAGCACAAAAATCAAACCTTTTTTCATATCAGTCATTTTTTAGTTTGCCTCCCTCCTCCCTCCGGGCGGCATAGTTAATAGCTTCATTATCGAGTACGGGGAATCTTTCAAGCTTTGCTTTGTGTTGAAACGCACTCTCCTTTTATTAACATACGTTTTATACTCTACAAAAGTATTTCATTTATTTTATATAAAAAAGCCACGATAGGCTTTTTGTTCACCTAAATGTCCTAAAGATTGCTTATTTGGATGAATATAACGTTTATCCACATTATTTTCATGCTTACGAGAATCAGGGGCTTTTACCCGCAAATCACTCCATCCCAAACAGGCATTTACAATATTTAACCGACTAGCTATTGCTTTATTACGAAATATTCGTAGCTTTGCGAAAGAATCGTAATTAAACATCATCTCCATGGAAAAGTTAACTATACAAGAAGAAGAAGTAATGATCTACATTTGGGAGTTACAATGCTGTTTCGTAAAAGACATTGTTGCAAAGTATACGCAACCGGCACCTCCTTATACCACAGTAGCATCTATCGTAAAGAACCTTGAGCGGAAAGGATATGTCACGCCGAAACGTGTGGGTAATACCTACCAATATACTCCCGCCATTCGTGAAAATGAATATAAACGTCATTTCATGAGCGGTGTAGTTCGTAACTACTTTGAGAACTCTTACAAAGAAATGGTTTCTTTCTTTGCCAAAGACCGGAAGATTTCGGCCGATGATCTCAAAGATATTATCGATCTTATTGAAAAAGGAAAAGAAGATTAATAGAAAACATTCATCATCATGACTCCGGAACTAGCTTATTTTCTAAAGATAAATGTAGCGATAGCACTGTTCTACGCATTCTATCGGTTGTTTTTTCACAAAGACACCTTCTTCCATTGGCGCAGAATGGCTTTGTTATGTTTCTTTGCCATCTCTTTGCTTTACCCTCTACTGAATATCCAGGGATGGATAAAAGCTCACGAACCGATGGTGGCAATGGCAGATCTTTATGCAACCATCCTGCTTCCGGAGCAAGTTGTGACTCCTACACAAGAGACTGTCATAAATTGGCAAGAGGTTATCATACAGTTCGCTAAAATTATTTATTGGAGCGGAATGTTATTACTTACCGCACGTTTCTTCGTACAACTGGGTAGCATCATCCGATTGCATTTCCAATGCTCAAAAAGCAATATACAAGGAGTACGCGTACATCTATTAAAAAAAGAAACAGGTCCTTTTTCTTTTTTCCACTGGATATTCATACACCCGCAATCACATACGGAATCTGAAATCAGTGAAATCATTACGCATGAAGAGACACATGCCCGTCAATACCATTCGGTGGATGTACTTTTCAGCGAAATAATGTGCATATTCCGCTGGTTCAACCCATTTATCTGGTTAATGAAACGAGAAGTCAGAGGAAACCTCGAATACATGGCAGACCATCGTGTATTAGAGACGGGACATGATAGTAAATCATACCAGTACCACTTATTGGGACTGGCACATCACAAGGCTGCAGCAAATTTATCAAATAGTTTCAATGTTTTACCACTCAAAAATCGTATTAAAATGATGAATAAACGAAGAACGAAAGAAATAGGAAGAACAAAATATCTGATGTTTCTTCCCTTGGCTGCCATCTTGATGATTGTCAGTAACATCGAAATGGTAGCACGTACTACTGAAAAATTTGCAAAAGAAATGATGGGACAAATAACGGAAGAAGTTGCCATGCAAGCTGAAACCACAAATATTCCCGAACTTTCTACAAGAGAAATTCAAAAAATCACTCTTCCGCAAGGTACAAAAGGAAAGGAAGTAACGGAAACACAAATCAAGAGTGTACCGGATTCAGTTGTCTTTCAGGTTGTAGAAGAAATGCCGGATTTTCCGGGAGGGATGAAGGCATTGATGGATTACTTGTCGAAGAATGTCAGATATCCGGCTGAAGCACATGAAAATGGCATACAAGGACGTGTAATTGTAAGCTTTACCGTTAAAAAGGACGGAAGTATAGCCAACACAAAAGTAGAACGAAGTGTCAATCCGTATCTCGACAAAGAAGCCATGCGTGTCATTGCTGCCATGCCTAAATGGCAACCTGGCAAACAAAGAGGGGAAGCAGTAAATGTAAGATTTACAGTTCCCGTTGCTTTCAGACTATCCGATCCAGAACCACCCAAGGCCGAAGAGATCAAACAGTCTGATCTGGACGAAGTAGTTGTAGTGGGATACGGTCCACAGGAAGATTCAACTCCCGGTGCAGTAGGTGTGAAAGGAGAAAACGCAGATCAGGCTTTCACTGTAGTAGAAACAATGCCCAAATTCCCGGAGGGACAAGCCGGGTTGATGCGTTATCTTGCTAGAAGTATCAAATATCCTGTCATTGCTCAAAAAAACAAAGAACAAGGCAGGGTAATCATACAAATGATTATCGGAACAGACGGTAGTTTGTCAAACGTAAAAGTATTACGTAGCGTATCTCCGTCACTGGATGCAGAAGCCATCCGTGTAGTGGGCAACATGCCTAAATGGGAACCGGGAATGCAAAAAGGACAGGCTGTTCCTGTTAAGTATACCCTCCCTATCACGTTCCGGTTACAATAAATAACTTCCCCGATACCGCTCCCTTTCCTCATCGGTGAGGAACGGGGCGTTCATCGGTGGGGGAACCTTCTCCTCCCCGGTGCCGGACATATCTTTCCCCGGTGCCGTAAAAAGTCATTTCTTTTTCAGCTTTTTGCAAGGATAGTTATAAAAAGATCCTTATATTTGTTCGTGTAATAAAACATTATTCACATGAAAAGATTCGCATGGATTATTGGTTTAATATTCTGCACAATCTGCACCATACAAGCCAAAGACAGAGTTATCGAGCGGCCTCCTTTTCTAGCATGGAGCTCCAATAGTATTGAGATTGATAAAATTGTCATGAGTGATACCGTGACAACAGTGTATATAAAGGCTTTTTATCGTCCGAAATACTGGATTAAAATAGCAACGGGCAGTTTTCTGAAAGATAATAACGGAATGCTTTATCCTATCCGAAAGGGAGTTGGAATCACATTGGATAAGGAATTCTGGATGCCGGAATCGGGAGAAGCGGAGTTTCAACTCTTATTTCCCCCAATACCTGAAAATGTAACCAGTCTGGATTTCTCGGAAGGGGACTTCGACGGGGCCTATAAGATATGGGGAATACAATTAGACAAAGATACATTCTATAAACAAAAACTTCCCAAAGAAGCAGTCGTACACAAAATAAACAAGAAAGCGATATTGCCTACTCCAAAGTTGGTTTATGGGACTGCTACACTCAAAGGGAAAATGCTGGACTATCAGAAAGAGATGATGCAACAAATGAAGATGCATATAGAAAGCCCTGCATTGAATGTCCACAACGAACAGAATATCATAAAGATCAAAGAAGACGGCACTTTTCAGGCGGAGGTCAAAATAACGTCCGTTACAAGTGTATCATTAGAACTTCCTTTTGGCTGGATCGAGTGTCTGATAGCTCCCAACGAAGAGACATCGCTCATCATCAATACAAAGGAACTATGCCGTAGACAGGCGCATCTGCAAAAAAAGGATAAAACGTATGGAGAACCTGTATACTTTAATGGTTATCTGGCTAGTCTGCAACAAGAATTAGCTTCCGTAGATATAGATATTGTGTTGAAAAGAGTTTATTACATGGATATGTATAACGACATTGCCGGGAAAAGCGCAGATGAATACAAGGCTTATGTATTGGAGCGTCTTCCATCCATTCGAAAAGAAATTGCACAATCCCCATACAGCAATGCGTGTAAAGAGCTATTAAATATTCAGGTAGATCTGGCAGCGACTGGTAAAATCGCCATGACGGAGAGAGAACTAAAATCAGCATATATCGCTGTTAATAAACTGAATAAAGAACAGACTGACGACTATTTCTACAATACCCGCATTGATATTCCTACAGAATACTATGACACATTGAAAGAGTTCACTTCTATCAACACTCTGAAAGCGCTATACGGTAAATATTACGCATCAACAATATACTTGATAAGTTTTCTGCCAAATTCTTTAGATGTACTTAAAGAGACACTGGGAACGGGACAGGGACCCTTATTCGATAACATTAAATTTAATAAGCTGTATCAATCCATAAAGGATTTTACCCCGTTAACAACAGAGCAGAATGCCGAACTAAAAACTTTTTCTTCCCCGGCATACGCAGAGATGCTTACTCAAACGAACAAAGAAATAATAAAGAAAATAGAATTAAACAAAAGAAAGACAGGCTTCACTGTAAACGAGACGGGACAAGTCTCCAATGAGGACTTATTCCCATCCATTATCTCTAAATTCCGTGGACACACGTTGTTAGTCGATTTTTGGGCAACTTGGTGTGGCCCTTGTCGCACAGCCAATAAAGCCATTACTCCAATGAAAGAGGAATTAAAAGACAAGGATATTATCTACCTCTACATCACAGGCGAAACTTCACCCAAAGCCACCTGGGAAAATATGATTACCGACATTCATGGTGAGCATTTCCGTGTGACAAATGAACAATGGAGTTTTCTGATGTCCAGCTTCAATATCCGGGGAGTTCCCACTTATTTTATTGTTGATCCGGAGGGTAATATCACCTTCAAACAAACTGGATTTCCCGGAGTAGACACCATGAAAAAAGAGCTTATGAAAGCTTTGAATAAGTAATTCGAACGTTAAAAAGATAGTGACGGTATATGCTTAGGATAGTGACGGTATATGATAATGATACCGTCACTATTTCTATCGGATAGCGTCACTATCTTGTAGAGGAAAATCCGCCAACAACAATTGCTATATAAGTATGTCATCATAATTAGTTTATATAATATATTTAGGCACGGATTACGCGGATTATAATATAAGATTATTTTGCAAGAATACGTAATCCTAAAAATCAATAAATAAACGAGCCTCCATAGTCTTTGAAAAGACTACAGAGGCTCGTTTTATATCCTATGGATAACTTACTGCAAAGCTATCCAACTCCAGATTCCACTTATTTATGCATTTCCACGATTTGAGTCGGCGCCATCTCTACATTCCGTCGATCTACTTGGCGAACGACACTGGCAGCCAGGGATAAGAAAGCACGTCCGGTTACGGAATCTTCATCCAACGCAACAGGTGTACCATTATCTCCCCCTTCGCAAATGCTTTGTACGATAGGTATCTGTCCCAACAAAGGAACATTCATCTCTTCAGCCAGTTTCTTTGCGCCTTCTTTTCCGAAGATATAGTATTTATTTTCGGGAAGTTCGGCAGGAGTAAACCAAGCCATATTTTCAACCAAACCAAGGATAGGTACATTTACCTTATCATTGGTAAACATATTGATTCCCTTACGGGCATCTGCCAAAGCCACTGCCTGCGGAGTGCTGACAACAATCGCCCCTGTCATGGCCAGCGTTTGAACAACTGTCAAATGAATATCACTGGTTCCGGGAGGAAGGTCTATCAGAAAATAATCCAACTCTCCCCAAGCTGCATCAGCAATCAACTGTTTCAACGCATTACTAGCCATTCCACCACGCCACAAAGTTGCCTGATCCGGATCGACAAAGAAGCCGATAGATAATAATTTCACTCCATATTTTTCTACCGGAATAATCATGTCACGACCGTCGATACGTTCAGCATAAGGGCGTGCATCTTCCACCTGAAACATCTTCGGCATAGAAGGACCAAAAATATCAGCATCAAGCAAACCTACTTTATAACCTAATTTAGCCAAAGCAACAGCCAGATTCGCAGACACCGTAGACTTGCCTACTCCACCTTTACCGGAAGATATGCCGACTATATTCTTCACTTGCGGAAGGAGCTTGCCAACTTCCGGACGGGCAGCTTGTTTACTTTCCGCTGTGATCGTTACCTGCACATCAGGAGAGACATACGTATGGATAGCTGTTTCCGCAGCCTTCAACATTGATTTCATAAACGGATCAGTCGGTTTCTCAAAGATCAATGAGAAGCTGACAGTCATGCCATCAATACGGAGATTATCGGCAACCATCTCCGCTTCCACCAGATTCTTTCCCGTACCGGGATAACGCACCGTTGCCAATGCATCTAATATCAATTTAGGATAGAGAGTCATTTTATTTACTATTTGACGATTTACTATTTACAATTTAAAATCACCATTCGATTAAGTGTCAGTTCACTTTAAGGGCGATTGTTACTGCACAAAACTATTTACTTGTACTTAATCCGCTACGTTTGCTACGATTGTAACTACGATAAGGATCAAGTTCTATTTCTACATCCGGTTCTTGCAATTGACCTTCCTGCGGAAGCCGGAATTTGATATACTTAATAGCTAAACCACGATCGAGCCATTGTTGTTCATAATAAGTCTTGATACCGAGAATATCATCTACCAAATCGGAATGATATAAATCTTCGGTCATAAACTCAACGGGAAGACGGTTCGCTTCAATCATGTATTTTGTATAGGTAAACATGAAGTTGCTGTCCGTTTTCAGGTGGATAATGCCATTCGGCTGCAAGAATTTACGGTACCGTTCCATAAAATAGGTGGAAGTCAATCGCTTGGTTGCTTTCTTCATTTGCGGATCAGAGAAGGTAAGCCATATTTCACTTACTTCGCCTTCGGCAAAAAAACGTTCAATGATTTCAATATTGGTACGCAGGAAAGCGACATTCTTCATTCCGGCCTGTAATGATTCCGTTGCTCCCGTCCACATACGGGCACCTTTTATATCAACTGCTATAAAGTTCTTTTCGGGAAACATTTTACCCAAGCCGACGGTGTACTCACCACGTCCGCAGCCTAGTTCGAGCACAATCGGATGATCGTTTTTAAAAAACTCCTTATGCCATTTCCCCTTCATGTCAAAAGGCACGTTATCTACTGCCGAATAAGGATATTCGAACACGTGTGGATAACTCGCCATATCGGCAAACTTTTCTAATTTATTCTTTCCCATATCAATCCTGATTAGGCCGCAAAGGTACTGATTTTGACGCAACTGACAAAAAGAAATGGAGCACAGATTTCTCTATGCTCCATTCTTCTATAATATTGAATGATTCGTGTTATTAAATCTCAACATTCACTTCAACGTTTACTTCTACATTTCCACCTTGTTGTGCTTTCAAATCTTCATAGAAAGCAGCATGAGCAACCTGCACATAAGGTTGCAGGAAAAAGAATCCGATACCGAAAGTAAAGAGAGAAAGGATAGCCCAACCGATAAAGCTCAAATCAAGCATGAACAGTTTCATCTTGTTGTTTTCCATCATAGCCATACTTTTCTCAATAGCTGCATTGTTTTTCATTTCGGGTTCTTCTTTCAAGATATAGTCGGTCATTGCATAAGAATAGTGCTTAATAATTCCTGGTACAACCAACAGCAACATCCACAAAGCGGTATAGATACCCTGTAGCAACTTCGTTACAAAAATACGTCCATAGTCCTGGAAGCCTTCGAATAACACTCCGAAATCAATTTCTTTACCTTTGAATACACCAAGCATCACGATAGCAAAGCCGTATGCAACCGGTAGTCCGACAAACAATGAACATAATCCGCCAATCACAGGAATAGCAGATAATCCACCGGCAATAACTGAATAAATAAGTGCAGCAACGGCTGCCATAGGCCACTTTCCTCGAAGTGCCTCACGCGCCTGAGCACGCAGTTCTGAGTTTAGTTTTAACATAGTGAATAATATTAATTGATAAATGTGTTATTTCATAATATATCGTCATTCTACAATCGTCACCCAGCCATGTGTATCCGGCTCGTCGCCATACTGAATTCCACGCAGCTTATTGTACAATTTTGTACAGATAGGTCCCGGCTTACCATCTTTAGAGATAACGTATGATTTTCCGTTTTCCAAATCATCGATACGCTGAATCGGGCTGATTACTGCGGCAGTACCACAAGCACCTGCTTCTTCAAATGTTTCCAGTTCTTCTTCCGGTATCGGACGGCGTTCCACCTTGATACCCATGTCTTCTGCCAACTGCATCAAACTTTTATTGGTAATAGAAGGCAGAATAGAAGTTGATTTCGGAGTGATATAAGTATTATCTTTAATACCGAAGAAATTGGCAGCACCACATTCATCAATATATTTCTTTTCTTTCGCATCAAGATAGAACTCGCAGGAATACCCCAGATCGTGTGCTTTCTTGTTAGCACGAAGACTGGCTGCATAGTTGCCACCTACTTTATAAATACCTGTTCCATGAGGAGCGGCACGATCGAACTCACGAATGATAACGTACGGATTGGTAGAGAAACCACCTTTGAAATATGGACCTACCGGAGTTACGAACACAACAAACATATACTCTTCAGCAGGATGTACACCTACTTGGGCACTTGTTCCGATCAACAGCGGACGAATGTAAAGAGAAGCACCGGTTTCATAAGGAGGGATAAAACGTTCATTCAGTTTTACGACTTTCAAAATTGCTTCTTTAAACCGTTCTGTCGGAAGTTCTGCCATCAAAATTCCCTGGCAAGTAGATTGCAGACGGGCTGCGTTTTCTTCCAAACGGAAAATACGTACTTTACCATCCTTTCCACGGAATGCTTTCAGCCCTTCAAAGGCTTCCTGACCATAGTGTAAACAGGTTGCCGCCATGTGCAAATTAAGGTGTTCGTCACTACTAACCTCTAATTCTCCCCATGCACCATTACGGAAGTTGATTCTCACATTGTAATCTGTCTTCATGTATCCGAATGACAGATTCGCCCAGTCTATTTCTTTCATATTGTTATGTATTAGTTTATTTTCTATTGCATTGAAACGCAAAAATAACTTTTATTCTTCAGATAGCCTCTTTTCTTGCAATAATTTTTCGACTTCCCGGTCGGCTTTTGTCAGTTTATCCTTGCAAAAAGCAATAATCTCATTGGCTTCTTTTATTTTCTCACTCAAAATGTCGATATCCAGTTCGTTATTATCTATCTGGCGAACGATCTTTTCGAGACGTTCCATTGCTTGGGAATATGTTTCTTTTTTTGCTGCCACGATGATTGATATTTAATGGTTAATGATGAATGTTCTTACAAATACACAGTCGACGGATAGTTACTTTTCCACCACAGATTGCACTTCTCCTTTCAGCAACCGGGTTGTCAAGCGATCTCCCGGTTTCAGCGAAGATGCATCTGTCACCGCTTTCCCGTCTTTGATTGTAATACTGTATCCCCGGCTCAAGAGTTTATCCGGAGAGGCGTCTGCTATTCGCTGTTGTAAAAGTTCCAGCCGGTGAGACTGACGGGCCAACAATGCTTTCGCCACTTGTGATAAATCCTTCTTTGCTGCCAGCAAAGAAAAACGAGCATCCGCAAGTTTGCGGTGAACAAGATTGGGAATACGGATTTGGAGCGCCTCCAGCCTTCGTTGTTCCTGCTCAAGAAGCATATAAGCTCCCTGTTGAAGACGTACAGATAATTCTTCCAGATGCTCTGCTACTTCCGTTACCTGATGAATCAGAAGCTCGGCAGCAGCCGTAGGAGTCTTTACCCGGGTATGAGCCACAGAGTCAAGCACTGTATCATCGCGTTCATGACCAATACCGGTAATGATAGGTAATGGAAATTGCGCACATGCAGCTGCTAGTAGATAAGTATCAAAACCGGATAAATCGGAAGTAGCCCCACCTCCACGAATAATGACCACTACGTCAAATTCATTGATGCGGGCATTGATACGGTCTAAAGCCGCCAATACAGACTCTTCAACTTGATTGCCTTGCATTAAAGCCGGAAAAAGTTCTGTATAAAAATAGAATCCGCTCGGGTTGTGCTGTAACTGATGACAGAAATCTCCATATCCGGCTGCAATAGCCGAAGAAATGACGGCAACACGCTGAGGAAGAACCGGCATTTCAAGTTCTTTATTCAACGTCAAGACTCCCTCCTCTTCCAACTGCAATAATATTTCCCGACGACGGCGAGCCATATCTCCCAATGTATAGGCAGGATCAATATCAAGCACCGTCAAACTGTAACCGTATAACTCATGAAACTGAACAGTTACTTTCACCAGCACTTTAATACCGGAGGTAAACAGTTGCCCGGTACTTTCCTCAAAGTAGGGTTTCAGCAAGCGGTAGATATTATTCCAAATCATCCCCCGTGCTTTGGCTACGAGATTATTACTACGAGGATCTTTCTGCACAAATTCCAGATAACAATGCCCCGTCGTATTGGAACGGACATCGCTCAACTCTGCCTGTATCCAATATTCATCGGGCAGGCATTGCTCCAGACTACGGCGGACGAGTGAATTCAGTTCTAAAAGGGAAAGAGAATCCATAAAAAAGAACAGTTAACGTTGAGTTGATTGATATGCCTTCCACAAATCGGGAATACCATATCCATATATATTATCCGGGAAATCAGCTCTATCACCTGACTGACGTACCAAATCAATAATCTGCTTTGCCGTCAGCTTCGGACAAGCCTGCCACAAGCAAGCTACCATACCGCACATAATCGGAGAAGCAAAAGAGGTTCCATTGGCGCGACGAAGATTTCCATCCGTTCCCATCACATCCGAATTTAGACCGACAGCCACTACGTCCGGCTTCACACGTCCGTCAGCCGTATTTCCTACAGAAGAAAACGGCGCCAGTTCTCCTCTTTTTGTTACAGCTCCTACAGTTATGATATTCTCCGCATCTCCCGGAGGAGTAATCTTCTTCCACGAACCCGCGCCCGAATTTCCGGCACTGCACACAACTACCATTCCTTTATCGGCAGCCTTCGCAGCTTCACGGGACATCAATGCATAATGCCCATTCAAGTCACGGTATCTATAATTCTTCGCAGGATCATCAAATGAGTAGTAACCAAGCGATGTATTCACCAAATCCACTCCTACACTATCGGCAAACTCGATAGCTGCCGCCCAATAATCCTGCTCTACCAAATTTTCCGAATATTCGTCTTCACTACGCAGCAACCAATAAGAAGCTTCAGGAGCAGTGCCAATCATCACATGTGGCTGGTTCATAGCCATACAGGACAATACAGACATTCCATGACTGCTTTCTGCATAAATATCTGCCTCCGGATTCACAAAGTCACGCACACCGAGAATACGGATATTTTTCATGGCATCAATCTTATCCACATTATGGAATCCGGCATCAATTACGGCAATGGTCATTCCCTGACCCTTAAAGCCGGCATCATGCAGGAGATCGACGCGGCTCATAGCCGCTTGCGTGATTGCAGGACCGTAAAGGCTATCGGTGCGCAACGGTTTATTTATCAATGAGTCTCTTTGAAATGCTCTTTGCGTGATACCTTTCCACACCCTTTCTGTAGAACGTACAAAAGGCAGTTGAGCTATTTTGCTGATTAAAGTACTGTCATTACAAGAAACAGTAACGAAATTATCCCATTTCCCGGTCACAAGTACATGAACACCAGTTTTTCGTATGGCATCTACATACGTCCTGCAAACCGGTAAATCGGTAGAATCAATGGGCAATCCCTGTTTTTTTCTCCGCTCAATAGATTTCTTAGACAAATACTTTTCCGGTTTCTGCAAAGAATAGTCCGTAGCCGCTTTGTCTTTCAGACTAATCCGGTATTTTAAGGTATCTCCCGGAATAAATTGGGCAGATACCCCCAGATACATATTTAGAGCGAAAATCAATACTATAAACTTCTTCATAAATTATCTTTCTATTTTAATCAATCATAATTCTTCATTTTCTATAATCACCAGCCCGATTCCTCTTTGGGAAGCGATGAAAGCTCCTCCCAGCACCCGTCTTCCATCATAAAACACAGCAGATTGTCCGGGAGCAATGGCCGAGGCCGTTTCGAGGAAACGTACCAACAAACGTCCGTCTTCCAATCTTTTCACCCGACAGGGAATCGGACGACTGCGATAACGAATCCGCACTGTCAGATTCTCACACCCGAACAGTTCCCGTTCATCCACAATCTTATCCTGCTCCGCCAACATGTATTCAGTTTCCAATTGGTCGGCATCTCCAAGCATCACTGTATTTTTCTGCGGATTAATTTTCAACACATAAGCAGGCTTTCCTAAAGCGATCTCCAGTCCTTTTCGTTGGCCAATCGTATAATAAGGTGCTCCTTTATGTTTCCCCAGTTTTACTCCTTCAGAGTTGACAAACCATCCCGGTCCGATTTCACTATCCAGTTCAGGACACTGCTCACGAAGAAAATCACGATAATCTCCTTTAATAAAGCAGACTTCCATACTTTCTCCTTCTTTCGACTTTGCCTCATACCCTTTCTCCGCAAGATACTCACGGACCTTTACCTTCGTATAATCTCCCAACGGGAAAATGCAACGTTTCAGCACATCCTGCCCCAATCTCCAGAGAAAATACGACTGGTCTTTCTTATCATCGTCTCCGGCTACTATATAAATGTTTCCGTTTTTCTCTTCCAATCGCGAATAATGTCCGGTAGCTACCCATGCACAATTCAACTTATCCGCCCACTCCGTCAGAACACGGAACTTAAACAACGGATTGCACATCACACACGGATTCGGTGTACGCCCCTGCTTATATTCATCTATGAAGTTTTTTACGATGGTCTCTTTAAAAGGAATACGCTCATCTGCCACATAATGTTCAATCCCCATTCGTTCAGCTAACTCCCTGGCGTCCTGCGGTTCATCTCCCCACACACGCATGGTAACTCCTACAATCTCATATCCTTGTTCTTGCAGCATCAAGCAAGTAGCGGTGCTGTCTATGCCACCGCTCATACCTACCAATACTCTCTTGTTTCGTTCTTCCATTCGAATTTTGAAAATTTACATGGTTACAAATGTACGAGATTTCAAAGAGAAAAGTTGCTTTTCTGAAAGAAAATCCTTATATTTGAAATATACCAAAAGCGAGAACAATTATGGCTAACCCTAGATTAGCGGGCATTTCCGAAAACGAAGAAGCCTTATTGTATGCCAAATTGAATGAGTACAACCGAGGCAGAGCCTCTTTTAAAGAGGCAGGAGTCTACTTGGTGGTGTTGCCCCGACCGGGGAAACCAAACTATTCCCTTTGGCTGTACTCTCCCCTGCCCGAAAAGCAATCTATTCTTTATATACATGACCTGTCACCGGACATTAACGAATCCCTCCGAATGGCCAGTACAATGTTTTACTATTCAAGGCGTTGCCTTATTCTCATGGATTACAATGAGAAAAGAATGCAGAGTAACGGTGACGACCTTATCTTTTTCGGAAAATACCGGGGACATTTTCTTCATGAAATTTTGAAGATAGATCCTGCCTATTTAAGTTGGGTAGCTTACAAGTTCACCCCCAAAATACCTAAACAGGAACGCTTCGTCCAAATAGCACAGGCTTATCATTCCATACATTTGGATATCATGATCAGAAAGTCGAGAGAGAAACGTTCATCAAGCCGCTATTTGGGAGAATTAGGGGAAAAACTGACTGACTTAAAATTAAAAGTCACACGCGTACGACTGGAAGACGATCCATACAAAACAAGAGTGAACGGCACTACCCCACAGTTTTTTGTCAAGCAGATACTGACTTTAACCGATGCCAGTGGAAACCTGGTTATTATAAGTATTCCATCAAAAAATCCCAGTGCGGTTTCATGCACTCTATCAGGGATAGAACATGAATACCGACTGGGAGATATTATCTACATTGCATCGGCGAAAGTATCACGCCAATATGAAAGCTATGGTTCAAAGTACACGCGCCTTAGCCATGTGAAGTTCGCAAGCCTCAACGTTTAGTCCAATCGTCCTTGACAAAACTTGCCGGATAGGAAATTTTATCCACCACTCCGTCTTTCTGACGAATCCAGGACGTAAATGTACGAGCCCCCTCATCTAATACGATGATACGGGCCCCGTTAGGCAAATGATTATATTCCGTATTTCCACCGGTGAAGCGTCCATAAGCCAGAAGAATACCTTTCCACATCACTGCATAATCATTATCATGATCGTGTCCTACAAACATACCCATCACATCACCCGCTTCTTTCATTGCCGCAAACATTCCCGTATTCAATTTAGGTGCACAAGCTTCCTCCATACGAGTTCCGCGAAGAATCGCATTTTCGGTACGGGCAGCTTCATTGTATTCAGGAAGAGGAATATGGAAAAAGGCAAGAGCCGGCAAAGGCTGTCCACCATTTTGCGCTTTATAAGCTGCACTCTGCTGGCGATACCAATTTATCTGATCGAATGTAAGCCATGCATATCCCTTCACATCTTTCAAAGGAGAATAGGAATGAGAATCCATGCAATAAAGCAAAGCTGCATCCTTCTTTACATTAGAAGACGATTTCACAGTTAATACATAGTCCGGCGATAAGACTGTTCCCCGGTCAGGCAATAAATTGCCGGGAACTTTACGGATAATATCATATAACTGTTCCCGTGTCATTCCCTGTTCATTGTCATGATTACCAAAAGTGACCACGAAAGGCAGTTTGCGTTTAACTACCGGTTCCAATACCTGCAACATTCCGGAATCTGCCGGAGCAGAATAAACAACATCGCCGGTAAAAATCACCAAATCCGGGCGTTCATCATCAAGCACCTGATTTATGCGTTCCAAAGCGATATCAGAAGCCCGGTTGCCGTATTTAAAATGCACATCGGTAAATTGCACAATTTTGAATTTACCATCTTTACTAAATTTCAGTTCACTCTTTTGAGCCATACAAAAAGTTGTTACCAACAAAAAGGTAAGTGTTAAGTAAATTTTTAAGAGCCGAATCATATTTATTTGTTTTAGGGGTTAAGAAATCTTCTCTATCAATACGGTAGCATAGGCTGATATACCTTCTTCACGACCCGTAAAACCGAGTTTCTCGGTAGTAGTCGCCTTAATGGAAATATCATCCGCATCAATTCCCATGACAGTTGCCATCGTCTCTTGCATCAAAGGAATATGTGCCTTTAACTTCGGGCGTTCGGCACAAATGGTTGCATCGATATTACCCACTTTATATCCTTTGGTAGCAATCAATTCCACTGTTTTCTTCAGCAGAATTTTGCTATCTATGTTTTTAAATTCTCCAGCCGTATCGGGAAAGTGATAGCCGATATCACGCATATTCGCCGCCCCTAACAAAGCATCGCAAACCGCATGCAACAATACATCAGCATCCGAATGCCCCAACAATCCTTTTGTATGTTCCAAAAGAATACCGCCCAGCCACAATTCACGCCCTTCGACCAGCTGATGTACGTCGAAGCCAAAACCTACTCTTATCTTCATATTTTGTATAACAAATGAGTACTAATGAATAAAAAAGATCAACGGATATAGAAATCCAGCAGTTTTTCCTCTTCCAGATAACCTTGCAAACGCTGTCCGATACTAACAGGACCTACACCGACAGGAGTCCCCGTAAAGAGTAGATCACCGATTTTCAACGTTACAAACTGACTGACATAAGCGATAATATCATCTATCTTGAAAAGCATATCTGCTGTACAGCCACGCTGTACTTCTTTACTGTCGATCAACAGATTGAAGTTCAAATTTTGAATATCTTTATAATGCTCTACCGGAACAAAAGTCCCAATAGCAGCCGATGAGTCAAAACCTTTACAAAGCTCCCAGGGATTCCCCTGTTCACGGAACTTTCGTTGAAGGTCACGGGCTGTAAAGTCGATACCGACTGTCACAGCATCATAATAGCGGTTAGCAAAACGGGGAGCGATATTTTTCCCCAATCGGTTGATACGGACTACCAATTCCGTTTCATAATGTATCTCGTTGGAAAAGTCGGGGATGAAAAACGGTTTGCCATCTTTCAGAATAGCAGAATCAGGCTTCATAAAAATCACCGGCTCCGTATTTACTTGTGTATGTCCCAGTTCTTTGTTATGCTGGGCGTAGTTCATGCCTACTGCAATAATCTTCATTATTTCTCGTTAAAATTCAATCGGTTAAACATAACAGCCAAATGAGCATATAAAGACGTATTCTGCACCACAATATTCTCGGGTACACGGATTCGGAAAGGAGTAAAGTTCCATACGGCTTTTATACCTCCGTCTACCATCTTATCTGTAATTTCCTGAGCAATATTAATAGGCACGGTCAACACACCGATATTTACATCGTATTCTTTCATCTTTGCCTCAAAATCATCGGAGTGAAAAATAGGAATACCATTCAGGTCTTTTCCCACCAATTCCGGATTCACATCAAAAGCTGCCACAATCTCCAGCCCGAAATGATGCAAACCTGAATCCCGAAGCAAAGCAGCCCCCAGGCTACCTACACCAAACAAGAAGGCTTTGTGCATATTGGTAAATCCAAGAAAACTCTCCAACACTTCAATCAGCGCATCAATGTTATACCCTACTCTCGTGCGCCCGGAGATATTGACGTAGGATAAATCCTTGGCGATTTGAGAAGCATCAATATTTATTTCCTTAGAGATTTGTGTAGAAGAGACGTACTGTTCTCCTTTTTCTTTCATTAGTTTTATGTTGGACAGATACCAGGGAAGTCTGCGCAAGGTAGGCTCCGGCACTTTATCCGCCTCTTTTCGTATAGATGTGCTCATACTTCTTACTAAATTTGGTATTTTGCAAAAGTACAATCTTTTTTGAGACTGACAACCCTATAACAGAAAACCTTAATAGAGATTAAACAAAACAATGAAAAGAGGTTCAAATTTTGCTCTTTTCCATAAGTTTAATACTTTTGAAAAGGATTAAAAATGACGAGTATGAAAAATAATGATTGGAAAGATAGATTAAACGTAGTGTATTCCACGAATCCGGACTTCGGCTATGAAATGGATAACGATGAAGAGCAAGTTACTCTCGACAAAAACAAACAAAACCTGCGAGTTTCCATTGACAAAAAGAACCGGGGCGGTAAAGTGGTCACATTAATTACCGGATTTATAGGTACGGAAAACGACTTGAAAGAGCTGGGTAAGCTACTGAAAAGCAAATGCGGAGTAGGCGGATCGGCTAAAGACGGAGAGATTATGGTGCAAGGAGATTTCAAAACCAAAATCATAGAGCTGCTCATTAAAGAAGGATACTCTAAAACAAAAGGTATAGGAGGTTAAACTAAATAGCATTTTGTAACTAGAAATTTTAAAGATATGAGAAAAGTAACATTATTCTTTGCAGCAGCGTTATTCTCACTGTTGTCATTTGCACAAGACAACAATGCTGATATCGTCAAGGTAGGCGATAGTATGCCTGCTTTCACCCTTCATTCAACAGTGAACGGTACTGTAAACTCCGAGGACCTGAAAGGAAAAGTTGTATTAATCAATATTTTCGCTACTTGGTGTGGTCCTTGCCAAAGCGAACTGGCTGAAGTTCAAAAAACACTCTGGCCTAAATATAAGGACAACAAAGATTTCTGCATGTTAGTAATCGGGCGCGAACATACCGACGATCAATTAACGGAATACAACAAGCGTAAAGGGTTTACATTTCCTCTCTACCCGGACCCGAAACGGGAAGTCACAGGTAAGTTTGCCAGTCAATACATTCCCAGAAGTTACTTAATCAACAAAGAAGGGAAAGTGATATCCGCCACTGTCGGTTATAAAAAAGAAGAAATGGACAAGCTGATGAAGGAAATAGACAAAGCATTGAAATAATCCTCCCCAAGAATGTGCCTCATGTTATACATGGCAGTTTCTTGAGGAAAGGAATGATAAGATCAAATCAAAAGAAAAGGCAACTAACTCGTTATGAATTAGTTGCCTTTCTTGTATCTTCAAATAGAGAGTCTTAATGAATATCTCTATTAAGTTAACGTGTTCCGTTTTTAAGGACACATCATAGAATTTGAATCTGATTGATTATTCAGCTTTCAAAGTGAAACGCTTGAAATCAACAATCTTCAGTTCAGGGTCAGCAGCAGCCAACACTTCTCTTACAGTTTTCTTACCGTCCATGATATCTTCCTGGTTCAATAAGCAAACTTCTTTCAAGAACTTGCCCAGACGACCTTTCGCGATGTTCTGAATCATTTGTTCAGGCAGGTGTGCAGCCTTCTCTGCAGAAACAGTAGCAATGATTTCTTTTGCTTTAGCTACATCTTCAGCTGTAATCCATCCTTTAGCCATGTTGCTATCCATGTGTTCTTCGCTGTCCACATGAGCCGGGTTGATGTTAGCTTTCTTCAGAGCTGCTTCTACAGCCTTCTGTACCTGTTCTGCTTTTGTCTTCTCAATGGCAACTTCGATTTCTTTCTGTTTTACTTCTTCAGAAACGCCATCTTCATCAATGGCAATCGGATTCATGGCAGCAATCTGCATAGCTACTTGTTTAGCCAACTGATCGTTAACTTCCTTGTTGAAAGCAACAATAGTGCAAAGACCATTTCTGTTCATGTGGTTGTAAACAGCAGTGCATACACCTTCTACAGTCATGTAACCATCAAGTTCCATTTTTTCACCAGTGATACCGCTACGGTCAACTACTGCATCCTGTACAGTACCGTTACCCATCGGCAATGCTTTTACTTCCTCCAAAGTCTTGCATTTGTTAGCCACAGCAAGATCAAGAATATCCTGAGTCAGCTTCACGTAATCTGCATTCTGAGCCACAAAGTCAGTTTCACACTTCAAAGCAATGATAACAGCACGGTCACCGGTAGTCTTAGCCAAAACGCAACCTTCAGCAGCTTCACGTTCTGAACGCTTAGCAGCAACAGCTTGCCCTTTCTTACGGATAATTTCCATTGCCTTGTCGAAATCGCCTTCAGCTTCAGTCAATGCGTTTTTACAATCCATCATACCAGCTCCGGTCATTTTACGCAGCTTGGTAATATCAGCCATAGTTACAGCCATAATAATTTCTTTTATTTAAATGAATAATAATTTTCAAAACAAAAAAATGTGCCAATCTGCCAATCAAGATGCAAGTGTATAAGCATACCCTTGCACATTAGCAAATTGGCACATTATTATATTAAGCCTCTTCGTCTTCCTTCAAGAAAGCAGCAGCTTTAGCTGCGTTGATAGCTTCTTCGTCAGATTTGTCGAGTCTTGCTTTAGCTGATTTCTTCTTGCCTTTGTTAGCAGGAGCTTCACCGGCAGCTTCCATATCGATCTTTTCAGCTTTTCTTTCTTCCAAGCCTTCGATCATAGCAGCACAACAAGCATCCAGAATAACTTCTACTGATTTAGTAGCATCATCATTAGCAGGAATTACGAAATCTACGTTTGAAGGGTCAGAATTAGTATCAACGATACCAAATACAGGAATACCCAAACGGTTAGCTTCGCGAACTGCGATATTTTCTTTCATTACGTCGATAACGAACAATGCAGACGGCAGACGAGTCAGGTCAGCGATAGATCCCAAAGTCTTGTCCAATTTTGCACGTTGACGAGAAATCTGAAGAACTTCTCTCTTAGAAAGGTTAGAGTAAGTACCATCGTTAGTCAATTTATCGATAGTAGCCATTTTCTTCACAGCCTTACGGATAGTCGGGAAGTTAGTCAACATACCACCCGGCCAACGCTCGATTACATAAGGCATATTAACAGATTGAGCTTTCTCAGCTACAACTTGTTTAGCTTGTTTTTTAGTAGCAACAAAAAGAACTTTCTTGCCAGATTTGGCAATCTGTTTCAAAGCTTCAGCAGCTTCGTCTACTTTTGCAACTGTTTTGTGGAGGTCAATGATATGAATACCATTGCGTTCCATGAAAATATAAGGAGCCATTGCAGGGTTCCACTTTCTCTTAAGGTGTCCGAAGTGGCAACCAGCCTCCAATAATGTATCAAAATTTGTTCTTGACATCTTGTTTTTTCTTTAAATCGTTTACTTTCTTTTTTGTTTTTTCTAAACCAACCGCTGGGTAGTCTATGAGCAGAGTCCCAGTAGTTTAGATACTAAACATATTCCTCTATCAGGCAGCACATTAACGCTTGCTGAACTGGAATCTTCTACGAGCTTTCGGCTGTCCCGGTTTCTTACGTTCAACAGAACGAGGGTCACGAGTCATGAAGCCTTCTGCACGAAGAGCAGCTTTATCTTCAGCGTTCATCTTAACCAGTGCACGAGCAATTGCCAAACGCAATGCCTGAGACTGACCTGTGAAACCACCACCACACAAGTTCACCTTGATGTCATACTTCTCAGCAGCACCCAGCTTGTTCAATGGTTGTTTTACAACATACTGAAGAATAGTTGATGGAAAGTACTCTGCAAGGTCTCTCTTGTTAATAGTAATCTTTCCTGTACCTTCGCTTACGAATATGCGTGCAATAGCACGTTTACGTCTGCCTAATGCATTTACTACTTCCATTATATCTTATTTATATGAATTAATATCAATCATTTTCGGGTTCTGAGCAGCCTGTTTGTGTTCGCTACCAGCGTAAACATACAAGTTATTCAGCAATTTAGCTCCCAGGATATTCTTAGGAAGCATGCCCTTCACTACTTTTTTCAGTAATCTCTCTTCACCGTTCGGTTTTGTGATCAAACGGGCAGGAGTCATTTCTCTCTGACCACCAGGATAACCTGTATATGACAAATAAACTCTGTCATTCCATTTGTTACCAGTCAGTTTTACTTTGTCTGCATTGATGATGATAACGTTATCACCGCAGTCTACGTGAGGAGTAAAGTTTGGTTTGTACTTTCCTCTCAGCAATTTTGCAACTTTTGCTCCCAGACGGCCTAATGTTTGGTCTGTAGCGTCAACGATAACCCATTCTTTGGTTACAGTCGCTTTGTTTGCAGAAATGGTCTTGTAACTTAAAGTATCCACTCTAATTTTGTTTTTTAAATGTTACTACTAAAAATTTCTTCACCACTCATTAGTCTTCCCCGGACAAAGGAATACTAACTTGCTATGAATTAATCTCTTATCATTTTGTGATAATAATCGGCTTGCAAAAGTACGGCTTTTCTTTGAATTGGCAAACTATTTTTGTATATTTTTCCAGTCGCCTATTCTATTGAGAGTCTTCTCAATACCCGTTATTATTCATTCCATTGAGTTTCGGATTACTTTGTATCTCTTTCAGAGGGATAGGGAAAAGTTCATGTTTACCCTCCGTAAAATTCCGGTAAGCCGGATATGGTTTGTTCTCTTTCTGATTGACGGAACTGATCTCACCAAACAGTTTCAGAGCCTTTCCCAACACTCCCCAACGTATCAGATCATATTTGCGCTGTCCTTCAAAAGCCAGTTCAAAGCCGCGTTCCCAGTAGAGAGCCGTCCGAAACTTTCCTTCCGGTGTAGAGTCGTCGATGAAAGTCAGGTTATGTGTCTTTTTCCGTATGCTCATCATTTCATCATAATTCGCTTCTGTAATAGAAGTCGCTTCAGCACGTGTACGTACGCTATTCAACAAATCCCATGCTTTCTGTCTGTCCGTTCCTGTTTCATTATACGCTTCGGCAGCCATCAATACCACATCAGCATAACGCAAAGGGCAATAGTTCACATCCGCATAATTGATATTCTTGTTCCATGACTCTTTCGGCATCCATTCCCGGCGCCATTTTCCCACATACCAGCTACCTGCACTTCTTTCTTCTTTTACATGCTCTTTTTTAGTACCATTCCAGGTATAACGATAGGTGCAAATAGCGACATCACGACGTTTATCGCTCGCTTCGAAAAAGTTACGCCATTCGGGGACTACTATAAAGAAACCGTTGGCACGTCCCATATACTGATTTGATTCAGATGCAGAAACTCCGGTAGGTTCCGCCACCTGCGGACCGTTATAAATCCCCCATGCTCCACCGTTACGACGTCCTTGTGAATGATAGAAAGCAATCTCCCAAAGACTCTCCTTATTATTCAGTACCCCCTGCGAGTAGCTTTTAAAGAGTGCCTCATAACCACCATCATAAAAATCATGGTATCCTTTCTTTTCAAAAGCCTCCCACTCTTTTATCACTGCATCGAAATATTCCATCCGCTTACTGTCCTCCGGACGTTTCAACTGTCCATTCGATTGAAGGCTATATCCTGCACGTTGCAAATATACACGCATCAGCAATGCACGGGCAGCCCCTTGCGTCACCCGTTCGGGACTGGAAGAAGCAGTTGCCCAATCCAGATTGTTTTTAGCGAAAGTAAGGTCGGATATAATCTCGTCATAAATCACTTCCCTGTCCACACGTTCACCAAAAGCAGATTCGTAGGATGATGAATAAGATGTTTTGAAAGGCACATCTCCCCAATATCTCACCAAATCAAATGCGAGGAAAGCACGCAGAAAGCGAGCTTCCGCTTCCAATACTTTCAGACGGGTATTTTCTGCGTATCCTGTCATGCCACAGATTCCGTCAATGGTGAGGTTAGCCCGGTCGATTCCCTCATATTTCAGTTTCCAGATACTTTCAATCCACGTATTCGTGGAGTTTAGCTGATAATGTGCAATATCGTGAACCTGATTGTCAGACTGCGTACGAGCCGTATAATAGGTATCGTCTGATGCAGGAGAAGCCATTTCGTACCAACCATAATGATTAAAGTCCGACAATGAACTATATATTCCCATCACTGCCATTTCCGCTTTATCTTCCGAATCGAAATAGCGGTCCCGGTCATATTTTGAGTTAGGTTCTTCCGTCAGCAAATCCTCACAAGAGGAAAATCCTGTTGCCAACAAGGCGAATACGGCATATAATAGATGTATCTTTTTCATGATTACTATGTATTTAAAGAATTAAAATGCTACGTTGAGACCAAAAATAAAAGAACGGCTAAGCGGATACGCTCCAAAGTCAACACCCGGTGTCAAACCGCTTTTCATCGTAGAAACTTCCGGATCAAAACCTGAATACTTGGTCCAAGTCAAGAGATTATTACCGGTGGCATACAAACGCAAATTCTTCAATCCTACCCTTGCAATCAGGTTTTTAGGGAATGTATATCCCAAAGTCACATTACTTAGTTTCAAATAGGAAGCATCCTCCACTGCCCATGAATGAATATAATTGTCTCCTTGTTGAGCATCATGATAAGCAGCTACGGTTTTACCAGCATTCAGAGCAGCCAGTTCTCCGGGATCTGTCACTTTCTGTCCATCCAAATTGATGGTCATCCAACGATTAGAGCTATTCATCACATCCAATGCATTGTAGTTCAAGCTACCTACCTTACTGGTAACCAGTTTGGTCGCATTCAGCACTTCGTTGCCATAGCTGAAAGTCAGGAATATACTTAAATCAAATCCTTTGTAAGTAAAAGAGTTGTTCAATCCTCCGTAGAATTTCGGTTGAGCGTTACCAATGACCGTTTTATCATTTTCATCAATCACATTATCGTCTCCGGTCAAGTTCTTAAACTTCCACATACCCGGACGAATCCGGCCTTTATCACCATGATAAGGTATCCCATCTTTCAGGGTATAGGTCTGCGTAGAAGCATCATAATTGAAATCATCTACCTGATACAGCCCTTCGGTGATGTAACCATAGAACTGTCCTAATGGTTCTCCGACAGCAATACGATGAGTGTTTTGGTTAAAGCCGAACCTGGCTTCATAGAGTTGCACCGCCTCACCGGTCAATGCTTTCACTGAATTTTTATTGTGAGACAGCGTCAGTGTAGTGTTCCAACTAAACTTCTTTGTAGAGAAATTCACAGTATTCACAGTCAGTTCCACACCTACATTCTTCGTTTCTCCGGCATTAATCAACATACTCTGATAACCGGAAGAATAAGGCAACTGGGCGTTAAGCAGCAAGTTACTACTCCTATTTATATAGAATTCGGGTGAAATGGTGATACGTTGATTCAGAAATCCTAAATCGACCCCCATATTAAAAGTCTTGTTCGCTTCCCACTTCAGGTCGGGATTCGGTATCTGCTTGGAAGCATAACCGGGAGTAAGCTGATCTCCCATAGCGGTGATGATGGAAGACATCAAAGCAAGGCTGTTATAACTACCGATTCTGTTGTTACCCGCCAAACCGTATCCGATACGGAATTTCAAGTCGGAGAAAACATTCAGTTTCTTTATAAAATCCTCTTCAACCACACGCCATGCTGCTGATACGGCAGGAAAATATCCCCATTTATTATTCTTACCGAATTTAGAAGAGCCATCCGCACGGAAAGTTGCGGAAAACAAATACTTATCGGTAAAGTCATAGTTGAGACGAGCGAAGAAAGAGAGCAGATTGTCATCATAGTTTTCATCGGACGAAGCAACGGATGGAGTACCCAGACTCATATCTCCCAAAATGAACTCATCGGTAGGCAACCCACTGACACCGGATTCGAGCACACGAGTCCAGCGTTTTACAAATTCCTGTCCCAATTGTACTACCACTTTATGCTTCTTCTGAAAACGTTTGTCATAAGTCAGGACGTTAGAAGTCTGAAAACTTCCGGTCTCCGTATTTCTGATAGAGCCGTAAATACCGTTACGTCTTCCCATTATAGATTGGTCGCCATAGAAAAGTTCCCGGCGGTAAAGCTGATAACGCATACCCGTATTGTTGCGGAAGGTCAATCCTTTGATGATTTTGAAAGTCAGTCCGCCATTGGCTTGCAAAGTACGTGTTTCCTTATTATCCTTTTCTTCAGCGGCGGCAATCAACGGGTTCTGCATCACGTTTCCGTCCGCATCGCTTAATACAGGGTCTTCTCCTGCCAACAAATCCGAGTCATTACCACGTATACCAATGGTAGGACGGTATTGCAAAATCTGAACCATTTTATTAAACTTTGCATCTACATTGCTTCCGCCTTCATTCGTACCGTTTCCGGCAACACCTGCTCCATACACTTTCAGATAATCGAAGTTGATACGTCCTGTAACGGAGAGCCGCTTATTCACTTCGCTTTTCACGCTAAGCGCAATATTATGTTTGTCGCTGCCGCTATATACCATCGCACCTTCATCCTTGAAGTAACCATAAGACATATTGTAGTTCAACTTATCATTACCACCGTTGACGCCTACCCGGTAATTTTGCGTAACGGTAGTGCGTCCCATCGTACGGTCCAGCCAGTCGATACCTTTACGGTTACCATAGTTTTCATGAAGATCGACAAAACCACCGTAACGATTCTGCCATGACCGCATACTTTCCTCGGGATCAGTAGCATCTCCTAATGTTCTTTCATAATCCGCCAACACAAATTCCTCTACACTTAATACATCCAACCGCTTGGCAAGCGTACGCACACCGACATAAGAATCGAAAGTAAGAGTCGCTTTCCCTTCACTTTTCGCACCGCTTTTGGTGGTGATTACCACTACGCCATTCGCTCCCCGGGCGCCGTAGATGGCTGTTGCCGAAGCATCTTTCAACACGTCGATACTTTCAATATCGGCAGGATCAAGGCTGGACATGCCATCTTCCGTCGGAAATCCGTCGATAATATAAAGCGGTTCGTTGCTTTGCGTAATTGATATACCGCCACGAACACGCACTGACATCGTAGCACCGGGCTGACCGTCTGTTTGTATAATCTGCACACCCGCCATACGTCCCGCTAAAGCCTGGGTTACATCAGACGAAGGAACTTTGAGCAAATCGTCGCTTCTCACAGAAGCCACGGAACCGGTCAGGTCTTTACGCTTTACTGTTGCATAACCGATAGCTACCACCTCATCCAACAATACCGACGCAGCTTTCATGGTCACATCAATCTGTTTTCTTCCTTTCACGGGTACTTCCATATTTTCCAATCCGATAAAAGAGAAAACCAAGACATCTTTCTGCGGATCACTAACGGTAATGGTGTATTTACCATTGATATCGGTAATGGTACCCGTGTTTTGTTTTCCTTTCACGGTTACATTTCCTCCAATCACTTCCAAGCCTTCGTTGTCCACCACCTTACCGGTAACGGTCAAACTCTGGGCATAAATGCCGGATGCACCGACAAGAAGCAACAAAATGCAAATAATTCTATTTTTCATCATATTCTGTTTGTTATTTATATTCACTATGTTTCATTGTTTATCATTGATTTACTACCCGGGTAGATATGGGACTCCGGTCGGTCATTTCAACCACCTGATAAACCCCATCTATCTCATCGTAAAGCAACGAGGAACCCGTATATTGTCGAGAGTAAAAATTGCCATTCAACGCAGGATTGTCTGTTCCATAACTAAATACTGCTTGTTCGGTGCGATGACTCACTGTCAGTTCCGGTGCCTTGGAAGCATCCAAAACCGCTTTGACCGTCCAGTCGCCTACATTAAAGGTATCACCGTCACGGTTAATAATAGAAACAGCCTCATCTCCTACCTGAATAATAGCCAGGAAACGGGTGGCAGAACAACCGTCAACCCGTGCAGTCAAATGCCACTGGTTGGGATACTCCGCTCCGATGATGGCGGGCGGCACTACAAAACGGTCCGTTTGGGACAGCGTAAAAACATGTCCTCCAAAAAGCTGCGTCACAGCCATCCATCCTTTGGTTTTATTATTTGTAGACAACGTTTTCTTTACCGCATCGATCTTAAATTCCGTAGGACTATGCAACAGCCACTCCCAGCAGACAGCCTCCGATGCTTCCAGCTCATCATACACAATCACCGTATGAGGATGAAGCATCAACACGTGCCGACGGTATTTAGTCAACGGGGTGGCACCGAATCCATTTTCAGGCGTCTGCTCAATACCTGCCTGCTTGAAGTAGCCAACCCACATCGGGTCATTGCTGATACCTCTGTAAGCATGTGAAGCATCTCCCAAACAGTAACTGATATGCTGTCCGCCCATAGCACGCATCACACTGCCATAACCTTCGGTAGAATAAGGTTGTCCGATACCGTTTACCAACAGTGAATTATGCGCCCGCGTATGGCGATAGGACATCAGATTATGAGCATCGCTGAAATTCTGATAATAGCCCGTACTGCGATACACATCGACACCCTTATACAACAGATTAAAAGCATTCTGACTGGCAGTAGTGTGACTGCCGGACCCGAATGTACTGGAACGGAACGAGAGCGCAAGATCCTTTCCCGTATCTTCCGGAGCACTGTGCATGGCTACTTCACCGGCGTCTTTATACCATACCATTTTATCAGCCCCGGCAGGAAAAGCTGTATTGTAATCCTGATCGGTACACATCCGGTAAAGACGCAATTCATAATCCCGACGCAACAGGTCCCGACATTCTCCGGCATACCATCCGGCATAGGAATTACCCGTTTCACACGCCAGATAGTCAGCAAAGGCAGCAACCAAACGGTTGGGTTCACTCCCCTTTTCACTACTGTCACCAAAGCCGTTGCTTTTCGATCCCGGCGGGCAAGTATAAACCAACGAACGTCCGGCATTCTGATACCACGGATGTGATAGAAAATCGTACCGACTGATGAATGAAAGAAGAGACGGCATATACGCCAAAGTCAAGATATTGGCACTGAAATAACCGGTACCATTGTGCCATATACCGTCGCGATTGAAACCGGAAGCAGGAGCACGGGCTGTCCACAATTCATAATAATACTCCATCATGGGCAGCACTTCGGAAGAATAGGCCGGTTTGTCGTAAAGCGACAAAGCCACTTGAAAGAGGATGCGCATATTCTGCTGCCAAAAATGATTATCAAAGAGATGGTTTTCCTGAAAACCGCAATTTACCTTGTAATAGTAACGTGCCACACGCATCATCAGTTCTTCGGCAGCAGTACGATCGGAAGCAGACAAGTTATTATAAAGCAGATCGTAGGCTGCAACAAGACACCATGCGATGTTGCTGGCAGTAAAGTTGGATGCAAAAAGCTGTCCATCAGCAGGGGGAGCGACAATCAACGCTTCGAGAAGCTGGCGTAACTTTTCGGCATAAATTTCTTTTTGGGTTAAATGATAGGCCTGATAAAGATAAGTGGCATGTTGCCGGAGCTCTTCTGCACGGCTATATAAATCAGTCATTCCGGTGTATTCGGCTTTCAATGCCTGTGAAGCACGACTTTGTAGTTCTGCATATTCAGGGTGTGAAGTGACACGGTTACGAGCCTCTCCGATACGGTCGTCTAAAAAACAGTAAATACGAGGATGCAGACGGGGAGCATTTGCTAAGAATGTCTGAAAAGGAGGTGTTACAAATTCCGGTGTATCATTCTTTACTTCGAAACGATAGATAGCACTCCATTCACCGGGCGTAGTTCCATTAAGATTGGTGGAACGAAAGCGCCAATACCATGTGCCGACCTCCAAACGACGATGAAGATTATACATACACCATTCCTGCGGTTCGGAAAGTAGCGTTTCGGAACTGCTGAAATCTTCAGTACGTGAAAGGGAAAATTGCAGTCTTTCGCCCGTCTTCATGGCTTGAGGAACAATAAGAGGAGCAGGATTCAGATACAATTCATTATCTGCTTTGGGATAAGGTTGCGTTCGTATTTTATCCTGATAGGCATCGGGAATTCCGGCAGGCGTCTCTGGCTGCGTACTGTCCGGTTCGGGCAGCGAGTCAGATGTACAGCTACAGAACAGCTGTACCATGAACAAAAGAAAAACCGATAGGCGAAATGTGGTGTGCATATTATTTTCTTTTCTTGGTATAAGATTAGAGGGCTATTTTCAAAAGTTTCAATGTAAGAAGAAGGTAAAGCGGGATGGGGGGATCCCACTTTCCTTGAATTTCTATTGAGTAAGGTCGAATATTCAGTGACTATTTAAAGATTGTAATCATTGGGCGGCAAAGAGCTTGTTGATTAAGAGCTGTCTTAACACTGATACCCGCCTCTTGTGCATTAGTAACAACACCATCAGCTACATTAATACGTACACCAGAAACATTACCTTGGTTATTGATAGTACTAGAAGCATAATTCACTGTAGCAATCGTTTCTCTATCAAACATTTTGCCATTGACAAATTCAAACTCCGACATGTTTCTGAAGTCCTCACTACCAGTAGCTGGTATCTCTTTCATAGTAAACAATGTACCCATGAACGCACTCAATTGCGACAATGTAGGAATATACCATGCACTCAAATTCTCACTATCAGGAGCATGTTCTCCCACCCATTTCTCATAAGTTGTTTTAAAGGCAACATCTCCAAGACCTGTTAATAAAACGTCCGTAGTCTGTGTACCATTTGTCATACCTGCAGCTGTTTCAGCCAAAGTAGTCAATAATTCAGTATTAAGAGTCTGACGAGCAGTCGCCACATTCTCAATCGCTACCGCATATCCGGCAATTGTCTTACCTTGAAGTGCTACAGGATAATTAGCCGGCACATCACTACCAATAGCCTCCATCTTGAAAACAATACCGACAGCATCCGCTGCATCACGTACCACTTTACCTTCTGCATTGATATAACTACCAACTTTCATTTCCAATGCTTCATAATCCGGATCCACTCCTACTTCAATGTCAAAGTTTCCATCTCCGATTTCAAATTTAGCCATAATCTGCATATTAGCGTCCAAAGGTAATGTATTTGCCGGTATTTTAATCTCTTTACTATATCCGCCACTCAATGCCATGGTTATTTCTTCTGTAAATTTACTTACATTTGAAGGAGCAAAAAAGAAATTAGCGAACCAATTGCCATCCGCAGAAGCAAAACTTGCATTTGTATAAGTCACAGGAGTCGTAGCAGAACATTTACCCTCTAAAATATCATATCCGCTCAAAGCGTTATATTTTATTTCCAGTTTATTAGCTACCGCAGCTACTTCCGGATTCTTCGGTTTTACGCTCACATTAGCAAACGGGCGTTTCAATGTCACACTGGCATTACCAATCGTTTCCAATTTTCCGCAGAAAGCGTCGCTGGCTGCCATCAACGCATCATTTGTCAGATCGAATGACGCAGTATTATATCCTACTACTCTCAAATCAGCAGTGTTATATACTTTATTAGCGGCACCACTTTCCGGCACGTATTCAGCCCAAAACAATGCTTTCGACACTTCTTTTTGTTCATCTACGGAAATAGTGAAAGATACCTTACCGTCTGTAACCGGTTTAGTTACCTGATCGCCTATCTTATTGCCATCAGCATTCAGTAATTGCATGATACATTGCATCGTATAACCGTCAGGGATGGTAACCGCACGGCTAAAGACGTTATTTACAGGAGCCTGTACAGAGATAGTAACAGGAGCATTGATTTCTGTTCCGTTGTCCGAAACGATTTCTTCTTGTCCACAGGATGCAAAAAGCACTACGAACAAAGCCATTAGCGAATAAAATAAGTTCTTTTTCATGATCTTAATTGTTTTATGGTTAAGCAATTCTTAATTGATTTATCTATTTTATAATTCTCCAAGGTCTACCTCCAGATCACCGTCATAATCGGGGTCGATCCCTATTCCTCCATTAGCATCGGAAGTCAGGAAGTTACCGCGTACCGTTGTGTTTTTGCCCCGTTCACAAGGAATACGGAAAGCTGTACGTGCCAGCACTTCATTCTTCTCATTCAAGATTTCGAGCTCTACAGGGATGGAAACGGTTTCTCCGGCATCGGTCAACACATAGTCAAATCCCAGTATCAGTTCTTTCGTACCATCGGCAGGGCGTTCAAAGGCCACTTTATATTCCATGTACATGAGCGAGTTCTTGGGTACATCATCCCACAAATTGTAACCGGTAGGCAAATAATCACTGTACTTCACACGAGCGGTAAAACTTTCACCTTTCAGTCCGCCTGTGGACAGTTTATTGAGAAACGTTGCCACATCTTTAGCCACCAGTTCATAGCGTGCTACGGGGCGATACAGTTCAACGTCAAGACTTGTTTCAGCTCCCCAATGATTGCGGAAAGAAGTCAGGTCTGCCATAGCAGAAGCAGCAAAAACATCTTTATAGCGGCTATTCCCTATATACTTTCCGGCAGGAAGGATAAAAGCCAGATTCTTGGCATCGTAAACAAGTCCCTGTTCCGGTGTCTCCGCATTCACATAATCGGCCCACACCAGGATGCGGTAATTACGGGCGTGCAGCTTCATACTAACAGACAGACTGGCACGGTTAAAATCCTCTTCATATACCGTTTGCCGTGCCGCCACCTGTCTATCCAGATAGGCTTCTACGATGAAACGACGCAGATAGTTGGTTTCCGACGCACGGGTGATGGTCACCGGTGCTCTTTCTGCCAAACTTAGATTCATTGCCAGATTAAGGTTGAGTGTTACAGCTGTCGGGTCCACTCCCAGTTCTCCTTCGGGAGTCATTTCCGGTTCTTCGTGCAGGCTGCATCCATTCACCAGCAAGGTGATGAACAACAAGAAAGTGCACTGTGCCAGTATATATAAATTTCTTCTCATATTGTTATCTTATTTATATGTATGTTCCTATCTAAGGTTAGAAGCGGTAGACCAACGATGCTCCCACACGGGTTATCCCCCAGTAATGACGGACACGCGTATCCAGCTGTGCGCCGTTGTCTACATTATAATAGGTGTTATACTTCATGTTGGCATATCCCACTCCCAGATTAAAATCCGCTCCCCAGTGTCTGGAAAGAGGGAGTTTGTAACCGTAGCTTATTCCGGCTCCCAACAGCGGACGATCAGTATCTTGATAACGGTCATCGTTCCACTTCACGTTAAACCATGCCATGTGAGCGTGCAGTCCGACAAAGTGTCCCCGTCCTGTTTCATTTCCTATCCACCAGCGGGCTTCAGGTTGCAATGCTACCGTACGCACGCCGTGCTTATCCCCCAAGTCCCACAAACTGCAAGTCAACGGCAACTCTACCGTGATCTTTTTATGCACCTGCATTTCCACGGCAAGGTTCAGCAAAGCACAAGCATCATATACTACATTCGTTTTCAGTGCCAGATAGCGTTGACCATCAAAGGCAGCCGCTTTCTTTCCTGCATTCTCTTTGCCGGATTGGCGTTTATCCTCCTCCTTTTTTGAAGAAGTCGCAACTGCTGTTTCCTGCTTTTTCCCGCCGGGCTTGTAAACCGTAGTTTCCTCCGGAGCTGCCGAAGTCTGTACACGGGGTTTACCGGGAGTCTGTGCCGACAAGACGGTTATGCCCGATAATGCAGCCAACAGACATATAGTTCTCATATTAAAAGTAGAGTGTCTCATATATTCGTATCTTTCATGTTCATTGATCAGATTTCCAGTTCGGGCACTGTATCCCTCATTACCGTTTCGTACCCATCCTCATTGATGACAGTAGCTTCACCTTTATAAGTGATATTCACCTTCTCTTGAGTGCTGCGGATAAAGAATGAAGGAGCACCGTCGGATTTCAGGTTAACACTGATCAGCCATCCGCCCACTTTGATACGTCCGTCGGACAAGATTTCGGGATCTTTGGCAGGATATTTCAGTGCATGTGTATTGATGACAGTGGCAAAACGATATACTTGTGCCTTTTCCGATGTAGCGGTGAAATGCCAGTGATTAGGATACTTCTTGAACACCCCTTTGTCATCAGCACGTAGCCAGTTGACTGCCGGATAGAAAAAACGGCTCGTCGTATCAGTCTGCAATGTTCCGGTGGAGAAAAGATAAGCGTCTGATGCTCCTCCGCGGTTCGTGGCTTGAATATGCACGAAGCGATGATTCGATTGATCCACTGTCATGGGATTTTCTGTGGTATGCAGCAAATAACTCCAGTTTACAGGTTCGTCTGCCACGAGTTCGTCATAGATAAAGATGAGTCCTGTCTTTCCCAAATTGACAATGTGACGGCGGAAAGTTTTCACATGGTTCTCATCCCAGCCATTTTCGGGCGTATAATACACCTCCGACTGTTCGCCGCGTGTCAGCCAAAGCGGTGAAATCACTTTTCCGTAAGCATTGGAAGCATCACCCAGCACATACCCGATCTTCTCGCTGGCATAATAACGGGGAATCCATCCATATCCTTCCGTACCGATACGTTGTCCCATACCGTTCACCAGAATCGTATTGTGAGCACGCGTGGCACGATGGCACAACATACTATGTACGTCGGTAAACTCAATGTGGTGTCCGCTACTGTAAAATAATGGTTTTCCACCATAGAACGTATTGAAAGCATTCTGATTGGCAAGTGCATGAGAGGTAGAACCATAAGGGCTTGACCGGAAACTCCACATCGCATTTCCACCTACTCTGTCCCAGTTCGTCTGGAAAGAGGCAAGTCCTGTTGCGGGGAAGACGTATCCTGCAGGGAGTGCTGTCAATCCTTCACCTTCCGGCAGAGGTTTATCACATTGCAGGCGGAACCAGGCCAGATCACCGGGCTTACTCAATAAGGCTTTCTTCATATATTCCGGTTCCACTTTCAATGTACGGCGTACGAAATCAGCGGCATAAGTGTTTCCGGTAAGGCGTGCCAGCGCATCCAAATATCCTATACGGATACTGTTTGGACGTCCCACATTCTGATGAGAACTTCCGTTTCCTGCGGATTTGGAAAAAGGAGGTTGCTGGAAGATGGTATACATGATATTTCCCTGATACCAAGGATCGGAAAAGAAGTCGTAACCGGTCAGTTTGCTATAATAGTAAGGCACTTCTACTAATGTACGGGTGTTGACCGTAAAGTAAGAATCGCCATTGTGCCAGCCACCGTCTTTGTTCAATCCGGGGAAACGTGCCAACCATACGTTATAACAGTAATCCACCCATGTATCGGCTTCAGGCAGATCGCCATATACACTGAATGCCGCCATTGTAAGGATGCGAAGTGTCATCTGCCACACATGATTGTCGGCGATGTGGTTCTCCATCCTGTTATTAAAGTTCTCATACATTTCACCACCTTTATTTTTGATGGCTTCCAGCAATGCTTTCTTTTGTGATGTATTCAACCGGTCGTAGAAAGAATCATAAGCCATAGAGCAGAGAGACAATAAGCTAGAAGCATTAAAATCTCCTTTCACATTCTTATCTTTATCCCAGTCGGCCATGATAAATACCCGTTTGATAGCTTCGTCAGCATATTTAGTATCCTGCGTCAGCAACCAGGCCCGTATCAATGCTTCGGTATTTCCCTCTTCCGCATCGATGATGCGACGGCTTTCACGAGTGAGGTATGAATTTATCTGCATCTCGTTCTTCAGATTCTTCACCTGCGAGACATTAATATCTTTCACTGATTTCATTGGATTCTGAAGTACCTGATCTGCACGCTCAAGATACCATTGCCTTTCTGCCTTTTGTTTGCTGTGATTTATAAAGTCCTTCCATTCGTTCTTCATGATCCACACACGCGGATGGTCGGCAGGTAGTTTTGCCAACACTGTTTTCAATGAAGGCGGACAGAATTTGCCCGAACGATCTTCTACGGTGACTTGCTGGGTGCTTCCCCAAGTCACTTGTCCGTTTTCTACATAACCGAACTGCCAGTACCATCCCCCCGGCGCAAGCGGTTGTTCCGGATTATAGAACGGCCAACGAGTTTCCACCTGAACAACTCCGGACTTCAATCCGGCATCCTGCGAATAACGTAACCGATAGGTAATCTTCGTTTTATCTACCTTCTTTACTTTGTGTTCGAATCCATCCAACGGACTGTCCTGCGAGTTCATGTCCGAACGGAGCGGCCATTGGAAAGAAACCGCACGATCATTTACCACCGCTTTATCAAGAGGATAAGGAGTGGCACGCATTTCATGCATCAACGTTGTTTCCGTCAACTTGATGACTGCTTGTTTTTGCGCATGTGTCATCTGTGCAGCCACAGACAAGATTACGAATGAAATCAATAATACTTTTTTCATGATATCAAATGATTGGTTTTTCTGTAGGCAAATGTAGATAAACTGTCCGAAACGGAACTTTCAATTCATTTCTTCCTTCTCTGATACTGTCTAACAGGACTTTGTTTTCGTTCATTTCAACTTAAAATTCGTCCAAAACAAGCGTTACAGGAAGCTACAAAGAGGGTAAAAGGGTAAAATAGCCCCCAAAACGGAATGACTGGAATTGATAGAAAGATGAAGGTTATTAGTTCTTGTTTAGGTTTTCACCACAGAGGACGCGGAGGACACAGAGGGGAATTTGGTTTATGACTTACGGTGGTGACCCTAATTTTGATGCGTAATCCTCCTACTATAAAGTTGAAAAACATAAAAACATCTGCCACCTGCAACCAAACGCGTGTAATTCACTAGTTAATAGATAGTTGTAACGTTGCAGATACTGTTGCAGATAGGTTGCAGATCAAAGTATCTGCCACACAGTATAAGCCTTACATAAGCTAATTCTCTATGGGTACAAAAGTTTATTGTATACATTAACTTCCCGTTTCCAGGCGGGGAACTGTCGTTTC
>ERZ791579.126-NODE-126-length-64385-cov-15.568506_pt1 | contig 64385 bp, 105 predicted proteins | sample MGYA00509968_ERZ791579 | MGnify/ENA primary metagenome ERZ791579 (study PRJEB30046, sample SAMN00791924) | human gut metagenome | study: EMG produced TPA metagenomics assembly of the A metagenome-wide association study of gut microbiota in type 2... | reverse complement strand
CACAGGAGTATGATTATTTACGAGCTGGCGATGCCGTTTCCGGTCAAGAAGGTTGGGCAACTATGGTTGTTGACGGTGTCCTTACAGAATTGTTTATGATTAAGGATTGTACAATGACTTTCACAAAACGCAAGAAAGAATTTCGTTCTCTTGGTTTTCGTGGGGCGCAACATAAATCTTCTGGCTGGTCTGGTAAAGGTGAATTTACTCTTTACTATGTTTCTTCTGCATTTCGTAAACTTATGCGTGAATACGCTAAAACAGGTAAAGATTTATATTTCACTATTACTATCAAGAATAATGACCCAACTACCACAATCGGAAAACAGGTGTCTGCATTCTATTACTGCAATATTGATGAAGGGGTCTTGGCAAAATTAGATGTTGAAAGCGAAGTTTTGGAAGAGTCTATGACTTGCACATTCTCCGACTTTGAATATTTAGATTACTTTTCAAGCCCTAATCCGGAAATTTAATTGGAGGTTATTATAATGGAACTTTTAGATCTTATTCGAAATCGTGATATACGTGATACAAAAGAAATTGCTTTAAAAGGTGAGCTTGCAGGAATAACAATTACTATTAGAGCTATTGATGCCGATGAATGGCAAGAAGCTAGAGCTAAGGCAATTAAAATTAATGCAAAAGGTGAACCAACAGTTGATAACATGGCATTATCCAGTAGCTTAATGGCTATTGGCTGTGTAAACCCTAATTTCCGTGACCCGGCTGTTTTAGGTGGTGTTACAGTTCCAACGGAATTTGTTAAAGCTAAATTTAAACCCGGCGAAATTGAATTTATTGCAAATAAAATCATGCAACATTCTGGCTATGGTGAAGAGGCTGTTGACACAGCAAAAAAGTAAAACAGCTCTTTAAAGAAGGAGATTCCGATACGGTGGCAGCATTTTGGTGTTTCAGAAGACTTCATTGGAAGCCTTCTGAATATCTAAATTTACCAATTTCAGAAAAAGCCTGTGTGCTGGCATTTATTGAAATCGCCGCTAAACAAGATGCTGAATTACAAAAGAAAACGAAAACATAAAAGATAGCGAGGTTAGCCTATGGAAGTCAGGAATACATTATATTTAAACGATCAAATGTCCCCTGTGCTAAATAAGGTTTTAGCCTCGCTTCGTCTTACTTTAACGGCATTAAATCAAACGCCGGGCGAAGCGAGTCTATTTAAAGCAGCTTCGCGGGATATATCAAAAGCTAATGCTTTACTTAAAGATTTTAATTCTGATGTTAATCGTTCTCAGAATTTAATTAAGGGGCTTGGCTTTAAAGATGAAAATCCTATTGGAAACGTATTTTCAAATGCAATGAATCCTTTAACAGAATTATTAGCTGGTGTGTATTTGTTGAAAAGTACCATTTCAGAAATTGGACGTGTAACAGATATAGGCGATGCCTTAATGTTAAATGCAGCGAGATTAAATATTATTAATGATGGTTTAAGAACACAAGATCAACTATCCAGAGATATTTATGATTCTGCACAAAGATCAAGAGCTGACTATTTAGCTACAAGCCGAGTTATTGGTCGTATGGGTATTCTTGCAGGACATGCTTTTGCAAATAACAATGAATTAATAGCTTTTACTGAGTTAGTAAATAAGGCTTTCCTTGTTGGTGGTAGTACACCACAAGAACAAAAAGCGGCCATGTATCAGCTCACACAAGCTATGGCCTCTGGAAGATTGCAAGGCGATGAAATGCGTACTATTCGCGAATCTGCTCCTTTAATTAAAAAAGCTATACAAAATTATATGGGACTTGATGATGCAGCTTTTAAAGAAGCACAAAAAAATGGGGAAATAACCGCTGAAGTAATTAAGAATGCAGTTTTTCAAAAAGCTACAGAAATTGAAAATAAATTTAATGAACTTCCTATAACATTCGGTCAAGCTATGACGATGGCTGGAAATAGTCTGCTAATTGGTATGGATGAAGTATTTACAGGCATTAGTACCAGTGGCGTAGGAATGATTCAAACACTTGTAGAAAATTTTGATATATTAGCTGGAATTTTAGGCTATATTGCAGGCGTTTCTCTTGTTATATTAGTTCGTAATATTGCAGCAGCGCTTCCTGGAGCCGCTGCGTTGGCATTAAGTTTTATTGCTATGAATTGGCAAGTATTGCTCGTAGTAGCCGCCGTCGGAATGTTAATGAAATTATTTTTAGCTTTTCCGGAAGCTTTTGGAGTTATTATGGGTGGTATTAATGCAATGAAAACAGCCTTTATGAATTTAGTAAAAATGGTTGCCGATTATTTTATCTTACTATTTAATAACATAATTCTTCGAGGAATGAATTTTGTTTTAGATAAATTAGGTAAAGAAAAAATTGGTTATGTAAGTATGTTTGCGATGGAAGATGTAGGAGCTAGTTATAAATCAGGTTATGATTGGGGAACTAATTTTGCTAAAGATACTAACACTAAAATAGACAGTTTTTTAAATACCATGAAAAATACATTTAATCCAAATGGTGTTGGAGCTACTGGTGGAGTTAAAGCTAAACCTATTACAGATCTTGATACTGTTGGCGAAGTAAAAAATGTTAAAGGTGGTAAAATTAGTCTTGATGAAGATAGTATTAAGTGGATCAAAGAATCTCAGGCAATAGAATTTGTGAATAGGTATACTACAATGCGTCCAATTATGAGAGTTGTGTTTGGAGATGTGCATCAAAATGCAGATGTAGGACAAATTGCAGATGATTTGGCGGATATGTTTGAAAATGCCTATAATTTAAGTGTTGGAGAGGAGTAGGATAAAATGGTTGCACAATCCGGAAAAATAAGTGATACTACCACACTTCTTGAGAGCCTTTCTCCAAATTCGGATTCTATAAGTAGGGCTAGAGGCGATGTAAAGATATTTATTGTGTATAAAGGAGATACAGTGCAAATTCCTGTAAATCCTTCAGACTTAAAAATTGCTACTCCAGGAAATAATAAAACATACCCTATTGTATCATTAGGAGAAATAAATGTTTTAAAAAATCCTAAATTAAGCACGATTGGATTTAGTTGTTTTTTTCCAACAATAGAAACACAGAATTATCCCTATGTACTAACAGGCAATTCAGAACAAACTTTTTATACTGCATTAATTAAGCAAATTTTAGATAGGCAAAATAAAGCACAATTTCATGAACCTTCATTTTATGTAAGTTTATTTAGTAAGATTAGGGATAGCAAAGAACCTATAAGGTTAATTATTACTGGACTTGCTGTTGGATTTAATAAGCTTGTATCTATTGAAAAATTCGATTATGATTGGAAGGAAGCAGATCCCGATCCGTATTATGATATCGAATTTAAGGTTTATCAGATTTATGCAGTTAATAACGCTACTGTTGATGAAGATGGTACAATAACTGTTGATACTGGTGGATTAAGAACAGATGAATCCGAGGCCTTAACAATGGGGGATGAAGTAAGTGTGACAGGTACAATTTATAAAGATCCAGCTATGCAGTTTGTAGATAGGTATGTTAAGAATAAAACTGGCTGTTACGTAAATCTTTTAGATTTCGATAATAATGGAGCAATCCATATAACTGATAATGAAGATCGTTGGATTGGTTGGGTATCCGAAACAGCGGTAAATAAAATATCGGGTATACTGTAATGAATATTTTATTAGCTGTACAACTTCCGAATACTAAAGTTTTTGAAATTTCTCAAGTTGTCTTTGATATATCTTGGACAACGACATTGCTAGAACAGCCTGGAAAATTAAGATTCTCCGTACCTAATAATATTGAATTAATTTTAGAATTTGCAACCACAGTTAATTTAAGAATTGACGATATACCAATTTTCTATGGATATGTTGTTAATATGACAGCTTCTGAAGATACTATTACTTATGAAGCTGTTGATCAAGTTTTTTATTTAAAAAATAAAGAATCCTATGTCTTTTCCGGAAAGACAGCAACTCAGATTTTTAAAGCTATTTGTGAAGACTGGAAATTTACTTACAAAATAGTTGATGATTGTTCATGGGAAGTTTCTCCACGAGTTCATGATGGAAAATCCTTGTATTCAATAATTAATTATGGCTATGACGAAGCGTTAGTGAATATACAAAATTGGTTTATTCTAAGAGATAATTATGGTACATTAGAACAAATCAGTTTATTATCAACAAAAACAAACTACTACATTTCAGATGATTTAAATATTACAGGTTACAATTTTAAGAAAAACATTGACAGGGATTCATATAATCGTGTAAAATTAGTACAAGACAATACGAAAGAAGGAGTTCGTAAAGTTTATGTGGCTCAGGATGATGAAAATCAGCGTAAATGGGGCATATTGCAATATTACGAAAAAGTAGATAAAACAGCAACAGAAAATCAAATCAAACAAAGAGGCGATGCTCTTTTAAAGGTTAAAAATAGGGAATTAAAATCTTTAAGAGTTGAATGTGTTGGTTTACCCTATTCTTTTAGAGCTGGAAATTGGTTAACCGTTAAATTAGACCCTTTGACTAAAGCTGGTTTCGTTAATATGCAGGAATATATTGCAACAGATTGTTCGCACACTTGGAAAAATAATGAGCACATAGTTAAATTAAATTTAAGTCAATATAGTTTGGATGTAGGTGTTTAATATGGAAGATTCTGGAGTTGTTCGGATTCTAAGTATAACGCGAAAAATGGTAAAACAGAAAGCTCAAAGTTCCGATATGTCTGATTGTGTATACGGAACAGTGCTTTCTGTTTCTCCTTTAAGTGTACAATTAGATTCGAGAACGACATTAGGTGAAAATCAATTAGTTGTCGGAGCTTTATGTAAGGAAACAATAATTAAGATTCCTTTTCCGGAAAAAGGACAAGTAAAACATAAACATCAAGCTATTCATAATGGTATGCACAATACTACAGAAGAACTTCCAGAGATACAATTATGGCGTGGCTTGAATCCCGGCGACAGAGTTATTTTAATTAGATTTAATAATGGACAGAAATTTTTAATTCAGCAAAGGGTGGAGGGAATACCATGATACCCACAAATCGCAATATTATTGTAAATCAAATAGGGCAAAATGAAGTTACAAGAACCTATAAGGTTGATAATTATAATAAACGAATTATAGGTACAACAGATGGACAGTCTGCTATTGAACAAGCAATAATGAAAAATTTCGATACTGAAAGATATGCTTATGTTATTTATTCTAAAAATTATGGAATTGAATTAGAAAAGTATATCGGTAAAGATTTTGATTATATTCAAGCAGATTTACAGAGAGCTTTGGAAGATTGTTTATTAGCGGATTCTCGAATTTATGCTATTAGTAATTTACAGTTTACGCAAGAAGGACTTGACTATATGTCAATTACTTTAGATTTACAAACTGAATCTGGCGTATTGCCAATAACTTTGGAGGTGAAAAAATGAATGTTTTAAGTGAATACCTGCAAAAGTATACCTATGAGTATATTTTAACGGAAGCATTAAGTAAAGTTCCAGATAATGTTGATAAACGAGAAGGTTCGATTATTCGAGATGCTTTATCACCATGTTGTTACGAAGCCGCAAAACACATATTATATTTAGCTGATATTATCGAACAAACATATATCGAAACTGCAAATGGATTATGGCTTGATGGGCGTGTAATAGAGGGGGGTATAACTCGAGATCCCGCAACACACGCTAAAAAATTAGGAGTATTTAAAACACAGCTGGATGAACCTTGTCAAATTTCTATTGGACAATCTTTTTCAACCGTTGGAGATACTATTTTAAATTATACCGCAGTACAGGTATATGCAAATGAAGATGGGGATGTAGTACCCGGAAGTTATATTATGCAATGCAATACTGTTGGCAGCGTGGGAAATAGTTATATAGGTAGAATCGTTCCTAATGATTATATTGAAAAGTTGGCAAGTGCTGAAATTACTACTTTACTTTATCCGGGAGAAGAAGAAGAATCAGATGATTCTCTAAGAGAAAGATTTTTAGCTAATTTAATGAAAACAGCCTTTGGCGGTAATATTGCACAGTATCGGCAATGGGCTAAAGAAATTCCGGGCATTGGTGGTGTTCAAGTTTATCCTGTATGGGCAGGCGGAGGAACTGTAAAGTTAAGTATTATTGATACAGATTACAATTCTTGTTCTTCAGAATTTTGTCAAACTATTTTAGAAAAATTCGATCCGGAAAATTCTGGCGGGGAAACTGGTTTAGGGTTAGGTATTGCTCCCATTGGGCATAAAGTAACAGTAAGCACTCCATTACCTAGAACAATTAATGTGTCTGGAAAAATCACTTTATTGCCAGGATATAAATTAGAAACTTTGATGCCTGATATTAAAGCCGCTTTAGAAAATTATCTTTTGTCTTTAAGAGAAGCTTGGGAAAATAGTGACGATGAAAATAATTATTCTGTAACTGTTTATTTAGGTAGAATTAATTTTGCTATTCTAAATGTTAAAGGTGTATCCAGTGCCTATGAATTAAAATTAAATGAAACAGACACAGATATTAAATTAACAGAAACAAGCTCGTTGCAAGAAATTCCTGTATTAGGTACGGTGAGTCTAGATGAACAATAGGTATGGTTTATACAGAACTAGAATTGGTCGTTATTTTCCTCGTTATTATGAAGGTATTTTAGAAACAGATGAATTAATTAAAGTTGAAAATGATATTTGGAATAACTTATATTTGTTATTAAATAAAGCAAAAAATAATCAATTTATTGCATACGCAGATGAAGATGGTATTTATGCTTATGAACAATTATTCCAAATAGTTGCAGATCCGGAAACAGAAACATTGGAGGAAAGAAGATTTAGATTATTAAATAGGATACAAACATTATCCTATTATACAATGATCTATCTTCGTCAAAAATTAGACTCTTTATTTGGAAAAAATAATTATGAAATAGAAATGGATTATCCGAATTATACCTTATACATTAAAAGTAATGTTTCTAATTCTTTTATTTATAAGGAAAGTATTGCTACTATAAATAAAATAAAACCTGCAAATATTGTATTTATCAATGTTCCATTTATTCCAACTACAATTGAAGTTGGCGAAGAAATTCATCAACAAAAATGGTGGTGGAATTATATTTTAGGTGGTAAATGGAAAGTAGGTCAAAAACCTATTATAAGTGTTCAAGAATTAGCAAAATTAAAATCTGAGGAGGTGCAATCCTTGACTCCATTAATGCTTAATAAATTAAAAACGTTTACAGGGGAAGAAATACATGCAGTTCTTATAAATGATACTTATAAGATAACAAATTTCGTTCAAAAAATTATTACTGGTGGGTATTTAAGAATCCAATATAATATTGAAAATTGGGAAGAAATAAAATTAATTACTAATATTAAATTTTTAGATGGAGAAGATTTAATTCTTTCTAATGATCCTGTTTATATTCCCATTGCTTCAGATACTATGATTGAACATCGAATTAACATTCGGGAGGTTGGAACAAATGGCTAATAATATTGTTATGAAAATTACTGATTATATCGCTCATTTATGGCATGACACAGATAACGACATTGTAATGGCTAAAAATATTAATGGTTGGGAAAATACATTGCAACAGCATGCAGAATTTTTAAAAAGATTTTCTTGGCAACCGAATACAACATATCCTAAAAATTCTGTATTACTTTATCCTTTTGGATTGCATACTAAATTAGTATCTAAAAATGCTGGTACAAGTGGAAGTAATGAACCAACATGGTCGGACGCAAGTGGACAAGAAGGTTCCAGAACGATAACAGATAATGATATTATTTGGGAAGAACAACCAATTCAAGTATCTGCAGATACTACACCAATAGGAACGATTAAACAGCAATTATGGAATAGCGCTCCTCCAGGATACTTAAAAATGACACAAAGTTATGTATTAAATAGATCAGAATATCCAGAATTATGGAATGTTGTTGAAACTCGTATGCCTTTAACGACTGAGGTTGAATGGCAAAAAATGTTAACATTAAATAAAACTTCTGTTCCATTTTTTTCTAGTGGTGATGAAAGCACAACTTTTAGAACACCTATATTATTGGATGATATAACAGCTTCTGATAGTATTAGTTTTGTTAAAGAAGAAAAAACTAATATTGTTGGAAATTCTTCTTCTTTTGCTTTTAATTCTGTTGTTACTGTTGGTTCTAGTGGAACAGCCGATACAGATTTAATTATTATGGCAATAAGTTATAATAATACAACTATTAACGGATATGTAAGTGGTGTAAATGTAATGCACACCGCAGGCCGTTCTAAATATGGTCAAGGCGCTACAAGTATTTCTTTTCCTGTTCCTAAAGGGGCTAGTTGGAGTGTTTCAGGCGGAAGAACTATTTATGCTTTAAAAACAAAATCAATTAATAATACAGGAACTTCGACAGTTATTAAATCTGCTAAAGTTGGTATGCCTTATTATTTAAGAACCTTAAATTTATAAGGAGAAATAATAATGATAAAATTTAGAATATTTAAACAAAGATTGAGTTATTATGGAGATTCTGAAGTTGTTGCAGATAGTAAGGGTTATTTAACATTTACACTTGAAACCTCTGAAGATTGGGCTAATTATGTAGGTAAGACAGTACAATTTACCAAGAATGGAAAAACTTACAATGTAACCAACATTTCAGATGGCGTAGAATATCCAGTACCGTGGGAAGTTTTAGTTGGTGCAGGAATAATGCAGGTAAATGCTTTTGCCGTATCTATGGATAACAAAAGAGCAACAACTAATGAAATCGATATAGAAATTATTGATAGTGGGTTTAATGAGGATAGTCTACTTCCTGAAGATCCTACTCCGGATATATTTGAACAATATGTTCAACAAGTTCAGGAAAATGCAGATAAAGCTGTTAAAGCGGCTGATGAAGCTAAAAAGGCACAAGAAGCCTCCCAAAATATTAAAAATCAAATTGATGTAATTTATCAAAATGTTAAAGATGTTAAATCAGATATAGAAGAGTTACTTCATAAAGTTCAGGAATCAACAAATACAGCTTATCAATACGCAGAAGCGGCTAAAACTTCTGCAGAGGCGGCTAGTAAGTCAGAAACAGAAGCTGGACGTTATGCTGGTGAATCTAAAATATATTCACAAAATGCTAAACAATCTGAAACAAATGCTAAACAATCTGAAACAAATGCTAAATTGTCAGAGGAAAACTCTAAATTAAATGCAGATAAAACACAAGCTAATACAGAAATAGTATTAAGCACCAAAGAAAGTATTGATACTATTTATGCCGATATTCAAACAAGACATGAAAATATTCAAGAAATTGAAAAAGATCTTACGAATAAAGCTGAAAATGTAAATATGCAATATTTGCAAATTCAGGAATGGTATGAAAAATTTCATCAGGCTGCAAGTTACCTCGAATTTACAGATGAAATTTCAGAAGATTTATGGGTCGCCGATGGGGATACATATACAATCGAAATTTATACAAGTGGTAAAGCAATTTTAAATATTCAAATGAAGGACGAAGCTAATAATCAATATATTAGAGTGCCTTTCGTGGATATGGAATTTAATACTATGACTGATAAATCAGTTACATTAAGAGCAATTTATCCTTTTGCAGGTAGATTATGTATTTATGATTTAGTGGAAGGAGTTACTGAAAATGTTTGAGAAAATAACGAAAACATTATCCGGACTGGCATTTATCAAATATATAAATAGTTTAATTGATTATGTAAATACCAGTGATATTGATGCCACTCGTATAAAAGGACAATTAGATATTTCTAATATTCCTCCAGCAGGCTTGGATAATGTTATAAAGGTTGATACTGTTACAGATATGCTTGCTTTAACTGTTGATGATGTTCAAAATGGCGATACTGTAATGATAATAGGAGTTACTCCTCCAGTACAATATCAAGTCGTAGATGATACTAAATTAGGCACAATGGACGCATTTCAAGAATATGCAGCGGGTACAGCAACAAAAGCATTAGCTGATATTAATGGCAATAATATTCATACGACCTATGGCAAATTAGCAGGCAATAACACATGGACAGGCAATAACTATTGGAATGGTAGTGCTATATTTAATGCAAATTTAAACATACGGGGCAGTGCTACCACTCCTGGTGATTCATCAACTTATTTATGGCTCGGATTAAAACCTGAAGGTAGTGAACAAACACCTTCTATAGCCAGAAACAAACAAGGTGATTTAGTAATGTATGCCGCTGATTATAGACATTGTTATTTAAGAAGTGGTATTCAAACCTCTTTTGCCAGTGTATATAAATCTGATGGCACAGTAGAATTTAGCTCGTTAAATAATACTCCGTGGGGTAAATATACTAGTGCAAATGGGCTGGAATTGACAGTAAACAAAACTCCTACAGTAAATACTGATGTGCCGAATAAAAAATATGTAGATGATAGTGTTGCAAGTGCAGGTGGTGGAGATGTATTAGCCGCTGGAAATAACAGTTTCACAGGAGCAAACACATTCCAGAACTTAGTAACAATGGTAGGTGGCGTAGTATTTACAAGCGGAACAACAACACTTGCATGGAAAAATGCTACACAAATAGTGGCAACAATAAATGCTAGTACCTACACAGGTAATTCTGCCACAGCAACAAAACTAGCAACTGCAAGGACTATTACAGCAAATCTTGCAAGTAGTACTGCTGGCAGTTTTGATGGTTCGGCAAATATAACAGTCGGAGTTACTGGTACTTTACCAATCGCAAATGGTGGAACAGGGGCAACAACAGCCGCTGCCGCAAGAACCGCATTAGGATGCGCACCTGCATATACCTATAGCACAACTGATTTAACCGCTGGAAGCTCTGCATTAACCACAGGCACACTTTATATTGTGTATGAATAAAGAGGTGCGAAAATGGCAAAAAGCATTTATATAGGTGTAGATGGTAAAGCAAGAAAAGCAAAGAATATATACATTGGAGTAGACGGCAAGGCAAGAAAAGTCAAAAAAATGTATATAGGAGTAAACGGTGTAGCAAGATTATGTTACACGTCCGAAGTAACAGTCACAATCGTACAATCAGCAAATCAAACAATAACAGTAATTTGCAATGGCAATTCATATACATCAACATTTACAGCAGAAGCAGGGTCAACTTATACGGCAAGTATATCAGCAAGTACAGGTTATAATGCAGGCACATTAAGCAGTACAAGTGGAACATTGACAGATAATATCACTATTAGTGCAACAGCCGCTACCTTGAAAACCTATACTTATACAATTAATCAGCCTACAGGTGGAACGATTACTGTTACAGTTGATGGAGTTGCATATACATCAACCTTTACTGTTCAGCATGGCAAAACTGCAAGCAATTTGTGTACGCCGAATAATGGATACACCTTTAAGACATTTACATTGTCAGGAAGCTATCAAACTGCAAGCGCAAATACATTAGCAATAAATGGCGATGCTGAAATTGGAGCTGTATTAGAAAAGGAGGACGAAGATGTTTAATTGGTTGATAAAATTATTAGGCGGGAAAACAAAATCGGAATATGAAGATATGCAAAAAGAACTAAATGAAAAATGTGCTAAATTATCAAACACATTAGACAGTTATGCGAATCTTGATTTTGTTGCAAGTGGTGAATATTCTTTTAGTGTAAAAGCAAATTCACCTTATAGTATTTTAGTTAAAAAAGGTCAAAATCTTATAATCACTGGTTATAACAAAGATGGAGAGCTTTTAGAAAAAATTGATGTAAATAAGGAGGACGAATAAAATGTTTAATAAATTAATTAGGGGGGGGCAGGCAGATAAAGAATTGTCTGTCAGCCGTCTTCCGAGATTACTATTACAATTACACGCACTAACTGATAATCCTATGAATATTACAGTCACAGGGAATATTACGGTTAGTGCGGAATTAGAAGTTATTGTGCCTACAGAAGAAACTTTCTTGATCAACAAAAATATTGAAGCAAATGACATCTTGTATGAGGAAGTATCAATAACTATTCCTGATGGAGTTACTGTATTACATATTTCCAGTCATGCAGAATCTAGCGAGGGTTATGATGATTACGTTACTGTAGAAATAAAAAACCTTTCTAATCAAAAAGAGTGGCGTTATAGATCAGAGAGTTTTAATTTCTATGATCAATGGTATGTCGGAGTAACACCAAACAAAACTTATAAATTATCGTTATACGTAGGCGCAGAATATAATTTGGATGGAGGGTATTTAAAGATTTCTTATTCTCAATCAATTAATCAAAAAATACCTAACGTAACTGATTATTAATGTAATATTCCTCTGTGAGAAATCGGAGGAAAAAGATGGCTTTGACAGACAATCCTATGAGTTTAGTGGTTACAGGCAATGTAACAGTTGGGGCAACATTAGAAGCAAGTGTACCGACTACTGAAACAAGATTGTTGAGTACTATGGATGTGAATACAACGGTTACTATTACAGTACCTGCGGGTGTAAAAGTATTAAAAGTAGAGGGTGATGTATACCATGAACACGAAGGTGAAGTAGCTTTAGATGTATATTCAGTAAATAGCAAAAAATATTGGTTATCTGTATATAATTACGAATATGCTAGTGATATTTGGTATGTAGGAGTTACACCCAATAAAAGTTATACATTAAAGTTATCAACTGATAGCGAAACTGGCACAGAGTCAGGAAGTGTAACTATTAGTTATTCACAATCAATTAACAATCAAACGCCTAAAGTAACCGATTACTAAACTCAAAATCTGCCGTATATTATGGCTTTAACTGATAATCCAATGTCAATTATCGTGACAGGCAATGTCACCATAGGAGCTAGCTTAGAGGCTAGTATTCCTAGTGGGGAAGTTACTTTAGCACATGGCAGTACCTTTACAGTTCCCGCAGGAATAACAGTATTAAGAGCTTCATTTAATCAATCTGGATATTTAAGTTTGATTACGTATGTAGGTGTAACACCCAATAAATCCTATAAATTGTATTCTAATTGGACTGAATATAATTATGGAGAAGGTGAAGAATACTTGTTGTATAATGCTAACAATAATAAATATTGGATTGATTATATTATAGGCAATTTAGATGTTGATACTGGTTACACTGAGTTGAATTTTAAACTCGAATGGTCGCCTACTATCAATTCACACGCAGTAGAAGTTACAGATTACTAATAATCTGTTACACTGGGAGTTGTATTATTAATCGACTGTGAATATGAAATTCGTATTAATGCTGCCATTGTATCATATTCAGTGGCAGCATATAAATTTAATTTATAATCTTTCCCGCCTGTTACGCCGACATATTTAGTTTCATCACAAGAACCATAGTTTTCAGCAATTACCCAAACTTTCTTATTGTCGGCATTTTGAACATATGCAGTACAGAAATCATCTCCACCTGCACCACTTTCGGAATAGACTCTTACTTTTAATACTTTAACGCCTGATGGAATATGAACTGTTCTCGTTTCGTTTACTGTGGTGTAATCTTCATTGATATTGACTAAATATGTTTCAGTCGTAGGAATACTAGCCTCTAAGCTAGCTCCTATGGTGGCTTGACAAAATAAAAATAATGTATTATAATTAAAGGAGGATAAGATGAAAGACAAGATACTTAATTGGTTTAAAAAATTAGTTGAAAATACACCACAATTAATAGGGAATAAATACATTAAGTATATAGCTTTCTACCTTATAATGGTGTATCTCGGCTTTACTGCAATGTTTGTTTATGGTTGGATACACAACCTAAAAGTAACAAACGAGGCAGACTTGCCAATAATCATTTCATTCTTGACCTTTTTTGTAAGTGGGTCGACTGTTTATGCCATTACATTTTTAGCAAAATTATTTATTGATAAAAATCAAAATGGCATAGTAGATATTCTTGAAGAAAAGGAGGACAATATTAATGACAACAATAAATGAAATTATTGCACTTGCCGAAAGGGCTAAAAATAGTTCTATTAAGCGAATATATTGTCATCATACGGCTGGTTTATATCAGATGAATGGGGTTGAAAAAGCTCATTACCATATTTGTATTGAAGGCGATGGAACTGTTCGTATTAATGGTGAGCTTAGTGATTATAAAGAGCATACATGGCATCGTAATGGCGGAGCTATTGGAATCGCTTTATGTTGTGCTTATGGGGCGACTGTTTATAAAAATCCTGAAAGAATTAATTGGAATGGTTATCCACCAACACCAATTCAAGTCGAACGGTTAGCTGAGATAATTTGTTTTATAGCAACTGTTCTAGAAATTCCAATAGATTCGGAGCATGTTATGACTCATGCAGAAGCTGCTGATATTGATGGTTATGGTCTTTATGGTAACGATCCCGATATGAGATGGGATTTACTTCTTTTAGACGACCCCGGAACAGGTAAGAAAAACCAGCCCGGCGGCGATGTAATTCGTGGATTGGCAATCTGGAAACAAAATAATTAAGGAGGAATCTAAAATGGAAGAAATTAAAGAATTTTTTGATAAAATAAAAGCTACTTTTAATCGTTATCCAAAATTGATTTCCTTTGGACTTGGATTTGCAATCGGAGTTTACTTTACTTGGAAGCAATGGTAAATGAAAAGAAAAATATTTTTCATGCTTTTGTTGTTTGGTTTATCATTGGGTTTATGTCAGCAGGCTTATGCACAGGATTATTATTTAGTTCCAGCGAAGAAATTCGAAATGCAAGAACAACAAATAGCGCAAGCGATATCCCTAAACGAACAATCGATAAACAAAATTCTGACGTTGAAAAAACAACGGACGGAATTAAACAACAACTTACAGAAAGCCAATCAGTCAGTAATAACATTGGAAAAACAGCAAACGATGTTGAAGACATCTTACGACAACAAAATCAAATACTTAGAGAGTTGCAATCAGACTTTAGAACAGGAGTCCAAAGAATACAAAAAGAAGATTAAACAATTAAAAGCTGAAAAAACTTTATTGTATATTGGACTTGGTACTGTTTTATTAATTGCGATATCCTAGGAGGATGTAATGGAAAATCCAAATGATAAAGATTTGCAGCACCTAGATAAGTATCTAGAGAGGTTAATGCAAAGACAAGATGAAATAGATAAAAAAGCAAAAGACGCTCAAATTTATCGGGACTATAATGTAAAATTATTAGGACTTTTAAAAATTTTAGTCATTGGTTTTCTCTGTTGCATCTTTTTTTGTGCCTGTGCATTGGGTATTTCGTCGGTGCTTATTGCTAAAGAATATTTTACTTATGAACAAGGTATTGTAAGAACTGTTACGGAAGAATCTGATACTATTTCCGGTGCTGGAAACAGTGTTATTATGAACAGAAGTAACGGAGAAACAATAAATGGAAAATGAAAAGGTAATTGCAGAACTATTACAAAGGATTAAAACTTTAGAAAGCCGTTGTGATAGATACGAAAAACGGTCAGAATTATTTGAAGAACAATTCCGTCAAACCTGTAAAGATGTGCAAGAGATAAACTTTAATGTCGTTACTATTTTAAAGTTATTTGATAAATTAGAATCTAGATTAAATAAAGATCAAGAAATTCTCCATGGACGTATAGGTTCTTTAAAACGAGATTTTGAAGAATATCAAATGAAAGATTTAAAGGACTACTATAATTATAAGAGAGTAATTGTCAATACAATACTAACTTTAATTATAGGTGGTCTAGTTGGAGGAATTATAACAGCTTGGCGGGTATTTGGAGCTAATGACTGAATCAGATTTCAATAAAAGACTTAAAACGTTATCTTTAATTGCACTAAAGGTGATTATAAAAGGGACTGGCTTGAAAACAAAAAGTGAATTACTTTTATGGAAGTTTTATATTGAGGGTAAATCATATTATGAGATAGCCGACGACTTAGGAATTGAAAGTTCTTCAGTAGGCAAAGCCTTATGGAATGCCAAAAAGGAATTACAAACCATTATTAGCAATGAAAAGGAATTAATTCCGGACGAAGTAAAACCATATATTGAGCTCCTATTGCAAAAACAATAGCAAGGGAATAAACAGACAAACCGTCTACACAATTTAGGATATGTGTGGGCGGTTTATTTTTGTTACAATAATTACAGGTAATAAACCATGCGCCACTACAAAAAAGTTTAATATCAACCAAATATGGTGGCGGCGGTAGGAGGACAAATGTATGTATCCCGATAATTATATGAATCCTATGAATAATCCAATGACAAATCCTAATTATGGTTATAATCGTATGCAACAAGTTCAGCAAATGCAGAGAGCCATAAATCCTCAAGTTCCAAATATGTTCGGACAAGTAGAACAGCCACAACAAATGCAATCATTTATATCAGCAGTTCCTGTTACCTGTTTAGAAGAAGCTAAAGCTGCTAGAATTGCTTTAGATGGATCTATGAGTGTATTTGTGAATATTCAAGATGGTGAAATTTATACAAAACAATTGAGTATGAATGGTTTAGCCGAATTAAAAACTTATAAGTTAGTAAATCCACAAGAAAATAAGATTGAATATGTAACATCTAATGATTTTAATGGTTTAAATCAGCGGGTACAGAATATAGAAAATTTCTTAAATCAGTTAGGAGGTCAGCAAAATGAATCTAATGCAAATGATGCAAGCATTCAACCAACTCCGGCAAATGCAAAATCCTCAAACGGCAATGCAGCACATGTTCGGAAATGACCCTAAATTTCAACAGGCCATGAAAATGGCACAAGGCAAAACTCCGGATCAATTAAAAGAAACGGCTTTTAATTTAGCTAAAACTCAAGGTATTGATCCTAAACAAATTATGGGAGTTTTAAGTAATTTTGGAATTAAAATCTAAAAAGGTGCGCACCTAAAGATTTTGATTTAATAAATTAAAGGAAGTGTTTTATCATGGCATTCGAAGGTGCTCAAATGGTTCCTGTCTATGACATGAACAAATCTGATGGCGATGGCTTCATGGGTGGTGGAGCTGGCTGGATGTGGGTAGTAATGTTATTTTTCTTACTCGCATGAGGCGGTGGCTTCGGCGGTTTTGGTGGTAACGGCGCTAATGGTGCTGTAAATACCTTGACTAATGAATTTCTTTATACCAACCTTAATAATACTTTGGATCGTGGCTTTAATCAGCTTGCTAATCAGAATTTCGGTATCCAAAAAGATATCTGTGAATCTACTGGCGCTTTACAAATGGGTCTGTGTCAAGGATTCAACCAGACTAATGCTGCAATCGCAGAAAGTCGCTTTGCGGCACAGCAATGCTGCTGCGAAACTAATCGCAATATTGATGCTGTTCGTGCAGAAAACTACAAGAACACTTGTGAAATCACTACTGCAATTCATGCAGAAGCTGAAGCAACTCGTGCTCTGATGACTGCAAACGTAATGCAAGAGCTTCGTGATCAACTGCAAGCTGCTCAACTGCAACTTGGCAACTTGTCCCAAACTCAAAACATTATTAACGCAGTTCGTCCATTCCCGCAGCCCGCATACATTACTTGCAGCCCCTATACTTCCGCTAATGGATTCGGTTGCAACAATGGCTGTGGCTGCATCTAATTAGGAAGTGATTATTGTGGCCTGTAACCGCTGTGATAGATTTATTAAAAGTTCCAGCATCACAACTACTTCAACTAATCTAGTTATCACTCTTAGCACTACACCTACACTCACCAATTTAAAAAGATTTTGTCTTGTGCTTGCACAGAGTCTTCCTTCAGGGGCGAATACGCTTCCAGTGCAGATTCAAATCGGAACTACTGTTTATCCGGTTTATACCCGCACAGGTAATCTGTTAAGAGCAGATCAAATTCGTTGCCGTAGAGTTTATCCAATTATCTTTGGTAGTGACCCGAATCATTTCTCTATGTTGTGTTGTGTGCCTAATACTGTTTATACTCCAACAGCACCTACTGTACCTACGGTAGAAGTATTGGAAGATTAATATGTTAGAAACATTATTAAAACATCTTAAAGAGCAGAAAGATTTAGGTCTTACTAATGATATTTTAATGGAAACTTTTAAAAGTGCTATTAAACCATTAAAATATTCGGATAAAGAAGTTTATGACGAAGTCGTTGACAAATTGTATAAAGAGTGTTATGGTGAGCATTTTAGTGATTGGTTAGCTGAAAAAGCTGTTGAAAATTTCAAGAACGTAGATGGTACGGAAGGAGCTCACTGGTCTGTTGAACAGATTGATGATGTAATCCGCCAGTATGGTATTAAATGTATCGGATTTAACCGTTGGGATTTATATTTTGTAATGAATATGCTTTATAGCGATTATTACAACGTATTAGGTTCTGATACAGCGACCTACGTTAAAATGAGCAAGGCTTGGTTTGAAGATCCCGATGTTAGCGAAGGCAAAGCTTATCGCTACTATATGCAAGTCGCCAAAGCTTAATTTAAAGAGTACATTCTTCGGAATGTACTCTTTTTTATTGACATTTTAAAATCATTGCGGTATAATTAGTATATAAGGAGGCCAATAATTGTGATTAGAATTAATGTGAAAGAATCTAAAAAATTTAAAGATTTTCAATACTGTTTATTTATTAAATGCAGTTTTGATATTGATATTGTAAGTAAATTTAGAAAATTAGAATTTAGATATTTTCATGTAAATTCTGATTGTTGGGAAATTGCTCCTATACATTTACAAGCAGTGAAAAATATTTTAATTAATCAAGAATACCAAATAATTGGTGAAGAATTATTGCAAAATGATCTTGGAGATTTTACATTTAAAACAAAGCCTTATCAATATCAGATAGAAGGTGTTAAATATGGTATTGATAAAAGACATTGGCATTTAGGTGATGAACAAGGTCTTGGTAAAACAAAGCAAATAATTGATTTAGCCAGATATCTGAAGGAAATACAAGGTGTAGAGCATTGCCTTGTTATTTGTGGTGTAGCTTCACTACGTTGGAACTGGCGTGATGAAATTGAAACACATAGTGATGAAACTTATAAATTATTAGGTTTTCGTTCTAGAAAAAGAAGTAATAAATTATATGATGGTGGAACAAAAGCTAAATTAGAAGATTTAGAAGAAGTTCCGGAAGAATTTTTCTGGATTATAAATATAGAAGCATTTCGGGAAGAAGCTATTGTTAAATTACTAAAAAAATATCATGAGAATGGAACTATAGGAGCTATTTTCATTGATGAAGTTCATAAGGTTAAGAATCCACTCTCTGCACAGGGAAAAGGATTCATTAAGGTGATGAATACCAAAAACAAAAATGATTATCGTGTAACAATGAGTGGTACACCATTAGTTAATCAACCTATGGATTTATTTATTATCTTTAAATCATTAGGTTATGAAGAAAATAGTTATACAGCCTTTAAAAATCATTATTGTATTTTTGGTGGGTATATGGATCGTGAAATAGTTGGATATCGAAATTTGCAAGAATTAAAAACAAGATTGAAAAATATTCAATTAAGACGATTAAAAGAAGATGTTTTAGAATTACCACAAAAATTTCCACAAACAGTTTATGTTGATATGTATAAAGAGCAAGAACCTTTATACAAAGAAGTATTAGCTGGATTGCAAGATAAAATTGATTTAATAATGTTAAGTCCAAATCCATTAGCACAATTTACAAGATTAAGACAGGTCGTTGGAACTCCGCAGCTAGTAAGCTCTACAGTTCAAAAATCTGCTAAATTAGATAAATTAGTAGAACTGGTGGACGAAATTGCCAGTAGAGGGGAACAATGCCTTATATTTAGTAATTGGGCTGAGGTAGTGCAGATAATAGTTGATATCCTAAAACCTTACAATGCTATGGGGTATCTTGCCAAAAATAAAAACCTAAAAGACACAGAAAATGCCTTTAAGGTAGATAATAATAAAGTTGCTTTAGTTGGTACTATAAAATTAATGGGTACTGGCTTAACTTTCAATAATTCAAATAATGTAATATTTTTTGATAGTCCTTGGACTGGCGCAGATAAACAGCAGTGTATTGATAGATGTCATCGTATTGGCCAAACAAATGATTTGAATATTTATTCTCTTGTTTGTGCCAATTCAATAGATGAAAAGGTCGAGATGATTGTTCGGCGTAAAGAATTATTATCACAAGGTATTGTTGATAGTGGTAATATTATTCGTATGCAGGAAATCATTAATATGTTACTTTATTAAGGAGGGATAATGTGTCAAGAAGTCGTAGAAAGAAAAGAAGAGGTTTTAAACCTAAAAGCACAGATTGCAATTTGTGCTTTTTTAACGATACTTGTAATCTGAAAACCGCTAAAATTTGCAATTCTTTTGTTCCAGCAAATTCTTCATTAAAAACTGAAGAACCTGAAACACCTATTGTAAGACATCCGTGTGAAGTATGTAATGAAATTACAGCTCCAGCATCTTCAAGTGAATACGTAGCGCTTATTATTTTTGCTGTATTATTAATTGTTGGCTGTGCTTATTTAGTTTGGAGGTAATAAAATGAACAAAATAATAAAAGAATTAATTAGTGTACATAAAGAAGAAAGCATTCTTAGTAAAAAACTTAAAAAGTTAAAAGAAGATGTTCGTGCTTATATGCAAAAAAATAATGTATCTTCAATAACTGTTGATGATGGCGAAGTAATAATTAAAGAAGTTGAACAAACAAGTTTCGATGAAGATAAATTAATAACATGGCTTGAAGAAAATCATCCAGAATGTCTAGCCGTTAAAACAGTTATTGATTATGATATGTTAGATAAAGTAGCTTTTGAAGATAAAAAACTTCCACAAGAATTAATTGCTTTTCAAGTAGTTAAAAAATCACAAAGGATGGATGTTAAATATGTCAAAGATTAAAGAAATCACAGTTTCCAGTAAAAGAAGTTGTCAGATACAGGGTGAATTTTTTACTTTTGAAGCCAGTGAGTTGATTAGCCTAGAAACTGACGACAATATAGATGAAGTAAGGCAGAAAGCCTGGAGTCGTGTAAATGATGAAGTAGATAATCAAATTATTGAAACAAGTAAGATGTTCGGTGGCAGATAAAAATTTTTTACGAAGTATTGACAGCTTGTAATGGTTGTGGTATTATAATAACAGAAGCGGGAAATAGCTTGGCGGTCGGTTCCCGGATATGTTCAGGAGTAACTGCAAAAAGTATTTGCCGCTTTTTAACCCTCATTTTTGTTTATTTGTCAGGCTAAAGCCCCCTATGACCGCCAATCATATAGGGGGCTTTTCCTGTTATAAGGAGGATTTATTATGTTGAAAAAAGTATTGTTAATGAGTATGGCTTTATTAGTGGGTATCAACACCGTTAATGCCTGCGAGGTAGAACACAAAGGGGCTAATAATAAAGGGGAGATCATTACAGACTTCAAGCCCTGTATGCAAGATAGTTGCCCAATTTATAAAAAATATAGAGAGTTAGAGATTATTATTGAAATTGAATTGCAAGAAAAAATGTCTGATGAACAAGTTGCTACAAAAGCAGCTAGACAGGATTTTATAAAAGCTAATACTAGAAGAATTGATAAACCGACAAAAATTGTATACAAATAAAAGAATTGAGGAAAAATTATGAAAGATTTCTACTATACAGTACACGAATGGATGTTTAAAGACCTTAAATTAAGTGGTTCGGAGCTAACAATTTATGCTGTAATTTATAGATATGCAAATGTTGAAAATCAGTATTTTACAATGACTATTAGAAGTCTTGCTGAACATTTAAATTTATCAAATGCAACAGTTCAGAAATGTATAAATTCTTTAGTCGAGAAAGATTTGATTCTAAAAAAACAGTCAATGCACGAAAATGGTATTGGACTAAAAAATGCGTATGCTATTAATTTTGACGTGTTCCAGAAAGTAGAACAACGTGTTCCAGAAAGTAGAACACAAGAAAATAATAAATATAATAATACTAGACAATTAGACAATAAGAATAATATACCAAATAGCAATATAGATAATAAACTAGGGGGTATAAGGGGGGTATGTGCTAAAACAAGCAAAGAAAATAATTTTTCGCGGTTTGATAAGCAGTTGGACGCTTTTCTTTTAGAAAATTTTTCAATAAAGAATGACAGGACTGTATTAAAAGCTTGTTTGAGTTCATATCTAAAATATCGATTAAAATTTAAATTAGAGCCAGAACAATGGCAAGCAATTTTAAATAGCCTTAAAGGCAGATCTTTTACAGAAGTATATTCAAGAGTTCAAACAGCCCTTGCGGCAGGATATAAAGTTTTAGTGCCTGTGTGGGAATTGCAACGTAAAGATAAGCCTATTGATAATATCCAACAAACTCCGGAAGATGATGGATTAGATCACACTATTATTGACAAGGTGTATTGATTATGTATGAGTATAAATTTGATCGTGAAAAATGCTGGTTTAAAGATGTTTGTGGCAAGTACAAAACAACTGACTGTTGTGCTAGTTGTTTAAGATTTATGGAATTTGATTTTTTAATTTATACTAGCCGTATTCCAAAAGTATATCAGAAATCTGTAAATTTAAAACCTGATAGTTGTGATTATGATAGTTTTGAATATCTTAATGATTTAAAACAGGATATTATTAATTTTGTGGCGGCGGGTGAAAACTTGTTTATTCACAGCTGCTTTACTGGGAATGGGAAAACTACATGGGCAACCAAATTTCTCCTGCGATACTTCAGTGAAATTTGGCTAGGTAACGGATTTAAACCTCGGGGACTGTTCCTTTCTACACAAAATTTACTGTTTTCCATAAAACAATCCTTTAATTCAGCAAATAATGTACAAGATTTATTAGATTTAATTCCCGTTGTTGATTTAGTAGTTTGGGATGATGTTGCAGTTTCAGGATTAAGCGCTTTTGAACAAAATACTTTATATGATTTTATTAATTCAAGAATGAATATGGGACTTGCTAATATTTTTACAAGTAATGTTTCTGATAAAGATTTAGAAAAACAGGTTGGTAAACGCTTATCCAGTCGAATTTTGAGTGGAGATATTGTTGCTTTGCGTGGAAAGGATAGACGTCGTGGTTAAACTTCAAATTTTAAGCAAATGTTTAAATACAGGAAGTTTTGATATTGTTACACAAAACAACCTAACGGAAGATTATTTTTTAGAATACGAAGAAGAGTTTAATTTTATTCGTAGACATGTTAGTCTTTATGGCAAAGTTCCGGATAAAGAAACAATGCTTCAAAATTTTCCAGATTTCCCAATTACAGAAGTTAAAGAAACTGACGACTTTTTAATTAGCACTCTAAGAGAAGAATATTTATATTCACAGATGGTTTCTGTAGTGCAGGAAACCGCAGATAAAATGCGGGACGATTCAAGGGAAGCTTTGAATTATTTATCTGCACAGGTAGTTGCATTAAATAGTCAAAATATTGTTGGTGGCTCTAATATAGTTAAAAAAGCAAAAGAAAGATTAGAATTACACCAACAAAAAAAGGAATTTGGAACAAATTATATCAAAACTGGATTTCCTGAACTCGACGAAGTAATATATGGATTAGAGCCAGGAAACGAATTATTGACTGTAGCAGGAAGACCTAATCAGGGTAAAACGTGGATATTATTGAAAATGTTAGTAGAGGCATGGAAACAGGGCAAGCGTATTGCTATGTACAGTGGCGAAATGAATGATATGCAAATTGGGTATCGTTTTGATACTTTATTAGCCAATTTTTCGAACAAAGCTCTTGTTATTGGTGAAAATGTTTCAGGTTATGAAGATTTTATTGATAAAACACAGAAAAATATGCTGCCTTTTTATGTTTTTACACCTAAAAGTTTTGGCGGTAGGGCAACCGTATCCTCTATACAATCAATGATAACGGCTTGTAAGGCTGATATTATTGGTATTGACCAATACAGTTTAATGGACGATGAAACATATCGTCGAGGAAAAAGTAAAACAGAACAATTATTTAGTATAACTGAAGGTTTAATGCGTTTATCCGAAAGATATGATATTCCAATAATCGGATTATCTCAATTAAATCGTGATGGTGATATTCGTAAAGATAATGTTCAAGACGATCCAGACTTAACTAATTTAGCCGATAGCGATAGTATCGGTCAAAATAGTTCAAAGGTATTGTTTATTAGGCAAACAGGGGCTGGCTTAAAATTATCGTTGACTAAAAATAGAACTGGTGCTGTAGGGGTAAACCTGATTTATTTTTGGGATATCGATAAAGGGCGTTTTGTTTATGTGCCAAGTGCAACGGATTCAGTAGCCCCACAAGAACGGCAAAAAGTCGAAGAAACACAACGTAAAAAATATAAAGATAGAAAAGAGGTCTTTTAATGTTTACAATTCGAGGCAAAGCTTTATTAGAAGACGATGTTTCTATTTTGCAATTTTTACAATCACAGATAGAAGAACAATTAGGTATTAGTTTGTTTGGTCGGTTTATAGTAACAGATTCAAATATACAAATTTGTTGTCCAGTTCATAACAATGGGCAAGAAAAAAGGCCTTCTTGTGGTATATCAAGAGTTGATAAGATAATAAATGGTAAAAAAATTCCAGCCGGGACTGTACATTGTTTTACATGTGGCTATACTGCAACACTACCTGAAATGATTAGTTATATTTATGGATATGATGATTCGGGTGCATATGGTACAAAGTGGCTAATAAAGAATTTTTTATCTATAGATATAGAAGATAGAAAACCTTTAGATTTAAAATTGAGTAGAAACAGTAATCATTCAGAACAACAATATGTTCCGGAAAAACAATTAGATAGATATCGTTATTATCATGATTATATGTTTAAACGAGGTCTTACTGAAAAACTTATTGAAAAATACGATATTGGTTATGACCCTAAATTTAAGTTAAAGAAAAATGAAAATACCTTTCCCTGCATAACATTCCCTGTGAGGGATATGCAGGGCAGAACTCTGTTTATTGCACGAAGGGCAATACATTTCAAGCTTTACCATTATCCGGAAAACGTGTTTAAACCATTATATGGTGTGTATGAATTGGATTATAGTCAAGATACATTATATGTGTGTGAGAGTATAATAAATGCTATAACGGCTGTTAAATATGGTGTAGCCGCTATAGCATTATTAGGTACAGGAACGCCAGAACAATTTAATTTAATTAAAAAACTTCCTTTTAGAAAAATAGTAGCCGCTTTTGATGGAGATGAAGCTGGAGATAAAGGCGCTAAGAGATTAATTAAAGTTATTGATAATAAATTGGTTAAATCTTTAGTAGTTCCAAGAGGTAAAGATATTAATGATTTATCTGAGCAGGAATTTAAAAATTGCCCTGAAATTTTTTTATCCAAAAAGTATTGACTTTTGAATTTACGAAGGGTATAATGTAATTGAAGGTGAAAACCTTACAAAATTTATTTAGAAAGTGTGGTAGTATTATGAAAGTAATTTGCACAAGAAACAACGCAGAATTTGAATTGGTTAGCAAAGATGGAGATGACATCACTTTAAAAGATTTGAACTCCGGTAAAGAAAGAATTGTTAATCGCAAATCTTATGAACGCTTTTACAAGGAAGTTGAGGAAGAAGTAGTTGAGGAAGTCGAAGATCTTGAAGAAGAAGAAACTGAAGAGGAAGTTGACGAGGAAGCTTCTGAGGATTCTGAGGAAGAAGAAGTCGAAGATGCGGATGAAGACGCTGTTGAGGACTGCGAAGAAGAGGATGAAGAATCTGAGGAAGAACCTGAACCAGTAAAACCTGTAAAACGTGGTACTAAGAAAGCTGAAGCTAAAAAAGAACCAAAACCTAAAAAAGAGAAAAAAGTAAAAGAGCCTAAAGCCCCACGTCAAATTTCTCCTTTGAAAGATGTTGTTGAAACTATCGTTAAAGCCGCTGGTTGCACAATTTTTGTAACTCGTGTTAAAGGTTTCCACACCATTAAACTTGATGGTCATATGTGCATGGCCTTTACTTTTAGCACTAAAGGAATTGTATTGTGGCTTCGTACTAAAGCTCTTGATGGCCTGAATATTGAATATAAAACTATGAAGCATATGTTTGATGCTCGTATTTCTTTAACAGAGGATAATGAGAAAACTGCAAATCTTATCCGTAAATGTGTAGCTGCTTCTGTTGAATATCAAAAAGGTGTAAATACTCGTAAGGCTCAAAAGGCAGAGGCATTAGAGGCCGCACGCCAGAAAAAATTGGAAAAAGAAGAACAAAAGAAAAAAGAAGCAATTGCTGAAAAATTGGGTGTAAAACCTAAAAAGGCTGCAAAAAAAGCATCTAAAAAAGTAGAAACTCCAGAAGTTGAGGCAGAGGCATTAGAGGACGAGGAGGAATAAAACATGGCACGAGTTCGATATGATGAAGTAGACCAATATACTACAAGTACAACTAATTTTTTTCAACTTAAAGAAGATCGCGATGTTGCTACAGTAAGAATTTTGTATAATAATGTTGACGATATTGAAGCTCATTCACTTCATCGTGTCAAAATTAATGGCCGAGATAAATGGGTTGAATGCCTAAGACAGATTAATGATTCTGTGGAAGTTTGTCCGTTATGTGCTTCTGGAAATAAAATTCAATTACGGGTTTTTGTTCCCTTATTTATAGAAGAAGATGGTTCTGTTAAATTATGGGAACGTGGTAAAAAGTTTATCGATAAGCTCACAAGCTTATGTTCGCGTTATAATCCTTTATGCTCACAATCAATTGAAATTGAACGTAATGGAGCAAAAGGAGAACAAACTACTGAATATCTTTTGTTTCCAATAAAAGGTGACGATAAAACATTGGAAGATTTTCCAGAAGTTCCAGAAGTTCCGGAAACATTCTTATTAAATAAAACAGCAGAAGAACTGGATGAATTTTTAGATACTGGTAAAATGCCAGGATTGGAAGAACAATCCCAAAGAAGAAATCCTGCCACAGATGAAGGGGTTAAAAGACGTACACCTGCAGAACCTAAAGCTCGACGTAATCGTAGAGAAAGCTTCTAATGGCTCTATTTGATTTTAAACCTCGTTCATCAAAAATAACGGATGCACAAGTTGTCAATAAAGCTAAATCAAAATTACCTATATTATCTGCCGGAAACGTAAAGTTGAAGGCAGGTAATTTATCTAGTCGAATTACTTCAATTAAAGCCATGACAAATAGGTATTTTGCTGATAAAAAAGATATGTACTTAAATGTTATGGACGAAGCTATTTTAATAGATTTAATTGATAAATTTATTGAAAATGGTATTGGGGCAATCGATACAGAAACAACAAGTTTAGATCCCATCACTACAACTTTAGCAGGTGTTTGTTTATATACTCCAGGATATAAAGCTGCTTATGTACCTGTAAATCATGTTAGTTATATGACAGGTATGCCGATTAAAGGGCAAATTTCAGCTGAAATTGTTAAACGTGAATTACAGCGTTTAATAGATGCAAAAGTGAAAATTGATATGTTTAATAGCGATTTTGACTGTAGGGTATTAAAACATACTTTAGGCATTAAAATGTTTTGTTGGTGGGATGGCTATATTGCACAACGACTGCTCGATGAAAATAATAAAAATAATAGTTTAAAGGGTTTATGGGATAAGTACGTTAATAAAGGCAAGGATAAATCGCATACATTTTCAGAGTTGTTTGCGGGTATTCCGTTTACAATGATTCCTGTTGATGTTGCGTATTTATATGCGGCTAATGACCCTATGATTACATATGAATTAGCCGAATTTCAACGTCCGTTTTTAACCGATACTGAAGTATGCAGAGAGTATGAGTTGCAAGATGTTGCTAAAATATTCCATGAATTAGAAATGCCATTGGTTCCAATCGTTTCTGAAATGGAAGATACAGGAGTATTTCTTGATTTAGAGGTTCAGCAAAAGTTATCTGAAAAGTATAACAAGCTTATGAGTGAAGCTGCGGTAGAGTTCGAAGAAACTCTTTCACTCTATGAATCTGAAATCGAAGAATATAGAATCAAACAAGGTTCTTCTTGTAAACTGCCTGAGAAGATTAATCCAGCCAGTCCAGAGCAACTATCTATCCTGTTGTATGATATTATGAAACTGCCTCCAGTAAGCAAGAAGAAACCTCGTGGCACAGGAGAAGAAATTCTTGAGCAGTTTGATAATCCATTGGTAACGGCCTTATTGAAATTTCGTAAGGCTTCAAAATTAGTATCTACATATGTAGATAAATTCCCAAAAATTATAAATGCAAAAACAGGGAGGATTCATGCGAGATTTAATCAACTTGGAACAATTACAGGTCGTTTCTCGAGTGATGACCCCAATTTGCAAAACATTCCCAGTCATGCAAAAGACATACGAAAAATGTTCAAGGCTAGTGACGGCTATGTAATGTTATCCTGCGATTACTCAGCTCAGGAACCTCGATTGACTGTGCATTTAGCACAGGACGAAAAAGGTATTCAGGCTTATATCGATGGAAAAGATTTGTATGCCGAAATCGCTTCATTAGCTTTCAATGTTCCGTATGATGATTGTTTGGAATTTAGACCCGATGGCACACACAATCCTGAAGGAAAGGAAAGACGTAGTCGAGCAAAGGCTATTCTTTTAGGTATTAACTATGATAAAGGAATCCCGGCTATTGCAGATGATTTACATATTTCTAAAAAATTAGCTCAGGAAATATACGATGCAGTTTTAAACGCTTTTCCTAAATTAAAAACATTTAGAGAAGAGAGTCGGCAAATGGCAAGAGATCTAGGTTATGTAACTACTGCATGGGGAAGAAAAAGAAGACTTCCTGATATGCAATTAGACACCTACGAATTTTATTGGAAAGATGGTGTGTCGAAAGACTATGACCCACTTGCCGATGATGAAGATCAAAATACTGAAGTACCTGAAGAAATCGTAACATATTATTGGAATAAATTAGCTGGATGTAAGAGCTTTAAGCAACATCAAGCCGTAATTGAAGAGGCGAATAACGAGGGTATAAAGGTAGTTGATAATCGGATGAAAATTGCTGATGCAACTCGTATGTGTGTAAATGCTAGGGTACAAGGAAGTGCGGCTGACCTAACAAAATTCGCCATGTTATCTATTAGTCGTTGTGAAGAGTTAAAACAGCTTGGCTTCCGACTACTTATTCAGGTACATGATGAAATTATTGGGGAATGTCCAGAGGAGAATAAAATAAGATGTGCTGAATTACTTTCTGAATGTATGATAAATGCAGCCTCACTCTCTGTGCCTTTAAAATGTGATGTTGAAATCACAAAGTGTTGGTATGAAAACGAATAAGACTATTAATAACCATTACGACTGAATCGTAATGGTTATTTTTATTGACATTATTATAATAGTAAGGTATAATAGTAATATAAACAGAAAGGGGGTTTGTAATGTTAGATTTATATTTTGCGGGACAAGTTACAGATCATGTAGATAAGTGCTTGTTCGATATGGGAGCCAATCATCTATTCAGTTATTTGAACGAAAGGAAAAATATTGATAGATGGATTGGCTGGATTAATCAATACGGTCGAAAAGGTAAACTATTTATTGACAGTGGTGCTTTTACTGCATGGACTAAAGGTACATATATTAATGTTGATGATTATGTTTACTTTTTAAACGACAGAGTGCAGTATATTGATTTATTTGGTCAATTAGACTGTATTCCAGGAAATATCAGGCAAAAGCCTACACAAGCACAAGTATTAGATGCAGCTGTAAAAACATGGAAAAATTATTTGTATATGAGGGATGCTGTTTTAAATAAGGATGGCTTACTATATACGTTCCATGTGGGTGAACCGATATGGTGTTTGCGTAGAGCCTTAGAATGGCGAGATGAAAATAGCCAACCATTAAAATATATCGCTCTTGGCGGTATGGTGGGCAAGCCTAAAGATGTACAAAAGAACTTTTTATCGTTATGTTTTGATATTATAAAAAGTTCGAGTAATCCCAATGTTAAAGTCCATGCTTTTGGAATGACTGTAAGAAAAACTTTAGTCCAATATCCAGTTACTTCTGCGGATAGTTCTTCGTGGATTCAAAGCGGGCATAATGGAGCAATTTATACTCCATGGGGTACTATTATTATTAGTGCTCAGCAAAAGGATAAAATGGCTCACCCTTTAAATGGTAGTGCTGTAGCTTTGGAAGATTTAAAATCTTACATTAAAAGCAAGAATTTCGATTTTGAGCAGTTAATGGAAGATTATGTTCAGCGTGATTTGTGGAATGTAACATTTTTGATGGATTGGGCAAAAGAATATACTTATCATGGTGGAAAAATTATTAGGAGGCGATTATTTTGAAAGCAGTTGTATTGTTGAGCGGTGGTGTTGATAGCGCTACTTGTTTAGGTATGGCAGTTGATTGTTATGGCAATAAAGAGGTAACAGCGTTATCTATTTACTACGGCCAAAAGCATGAGAAAGAATTAGCTTGTGCTAAAAAGTTAGCGGAACATTATGGTGTTCAACATATTGTTCGGGATATTAGTAGTATTATGGAATTGAGTGATTGCTGTTTATTAAAAAATAGTAAAAATGAAATTAAACATACTACCTATGCCGAACAATTAAAGGAATTAGGTGGTGAAGGGACTGTTAGTACCTATGTACCATTTCGTAACGGCTTAATGTTATCTTCAGCGGCGTCTTTGGCTTATTCCCTCGGGGGCTGTGAAGTGTGGTATGGCGCTCATGCAGATGATGCGGCTGGTAGGGCATATCCGGACTGTACTCCTGAATTTGTGGATGCCATGCGTAAAGCAATTTTAGAAGGTACTGGCGGCCAACTTACATTAAGAGCTCCTTTGATTATGTTTAATAAAGGCGAAGTTGTTAAAGCTGGATTGTCATTGAAAGTCCCTTATAAATTTACATGGTCTTGTTATGAGGGTGGAGAAAAACCTTGTGGAGTATGTGGTACATGTAGAGATAGAGCTCATGCTTTTGAAGTTAATGGTGTAAAAGATCCAGCTTTGCGAGGTTAATTATGGCAAAAATGGTAGACGGTAAAACCATCAAAGAACTAGAAACAAGAGCAAAGACTGCTTTATATGCAAATGAATATACTAATGGTAATTTATTAGTTTCTGCTGAAGTATTATTAAATCTTATTCACGAAGTAAAAGTAAAAAGATATCATAATCGTATTAAACCAGGAGGAAGAAAATGTACACAGTTATCAAAGAATTAGAAATATCTGCATCTCATTATTTAAATCTGCCTTATGAGAGTAAATGCGCTAATCTTCACGGTCATAATTGGAAAGTTAAAATTTATTGCAAAGCTAGAGAACTTTCGGATTATGGCATGGTTGAGGATTTTACACATATTAAAAAATGTGTAATGGATGTATTCGATCATCAAAGTATTAATCAAGTTGTTCCTTTTAATCCAACAGCTGAAAATATTGCAAAATATATTTGTGATATTATTCCAACGTGTTACAGAGTAGAAGTACAAGAAAGCGAAGGGAATTTAGCAATTTATGAACAAGAAGATATATAGTGTAAATGAAATGTTTTTAAGTGTGGAAGGTGAAGGAATTAGAACTGGATTTCTTTCAACTTTTGTACGCTTTAATGGCTGTAACTTATGTTGTAGTTATTGTGATACCCTTTACGCACAAGATGTTCAAGAACCAAATATGTCTTTACAGGAAATTCTTGAAAGCATTGCTAAAATTGGTTGTTGCCGTGTAACTTTAACAGGTGGAGAACCATTATTTAGAGCGGGTATGAACGATCTTATTGAAGCTTTATCTTGGGGTGGGTATCATGTAAATATTGAAACAAATGGTTCTGTGCCGATTGAACCATGTTGTAGTTTGCCCGGAGTATTTGTTACAATGGATTGGAAATGTCCGAGTAGTGGTATGCTAGGTTCAATGCTTGAAAGTAATCTTAAAAAGCTCACTTATAATGATGTATTGAAATTCGTTGTTGCTACTAAAGAAGATTTAGAAGAATTTAAACGAATTTATAATATGGATTTGATTTGTACCTATGTTCTTAGCCCAGTGTATGGGCAGATTGAACCGAAAGAACTTGTTCAATTTGTTAAAGATAATATGTTTGAAAATACAATGGTACAAGTTCAACTTCATAAAATTATATGGAATCCGGATGAAAGAGGAGTATAAAATGGAAAATACTAAAGAACAAATGCTTATATCCGCAGGAGAGCTTATTTTACAGGCTTTTGGAAAAGATCTTCAAGATCCTTCATTAAAGGAAACTCCTAAAAGATTTGCAAAAATGATGTTAGAGCAACTTGAGGGTGAGTTCTATTCTGATTCCGATCTTGTTAGTAAGTTTGGCAAGTGTTTTGAAACAACTGGTCACGGTATTGTAACCTGTACAAATATTCCTGTTTTTAGTCACTGTGAACATCATCTTGCATTGATGTATAATATGAATGTAAGTATTGGATATTATCCAAGAACGAAAGTAATTGGACTTTCGAAGATGGCACGTATTGCTGATATGGTTGCAAAAAGATTTCAAATTCAGGAAAGAATGGGATTTAGTATTCATCGTATTATGTCTGCTATTTTATCGACTGACAATGTAATTGTAATGATTGAAGGAGAACATTCCTGTATGACTGCAAGAGGTATTAAAAAGCCAGGAGCGGTTACAAGAACTTTGCATACTAGTGGCGTTTTTGAAAATCTTGATGAACAACAATCTTTTATTAATTTAGTAAGGAGTAGTAAATAATGAAAATTGATATTATTACATCAGAGTTAAAAGATATGGTATCCAGAGTTGTTAAAGGTGCAAGTTGTGATAAACTTATTCCTTTAACGAATTATATTGGTTTTGAAGTAAAAGATAATGTATTGTGTTTAAGAACTACAGATGGAGCTAATTTTTTAAGTATTTACAAAGATAAAGTAAAAGCTCCAAATATTTCTTGTGTATTGCCTGTTGCAAGTTTTGCTAAACTTGTAAGTAAAACAACAAGTGAGCATATTATTCTTACCATTGAGGAAGGTGTTTTAACTTTTAAAGGTAATGGATATTATCATATTGAGCTTGTACTGGACGAAAATGGGGATATATTGCAATTTCCGGACGTTTCCATAGAAATACCTGAGGATGTTAAAGCGGTACGTGTTAAACAGCCAATTCTTCAGGCGGTTTATGATATTTGCACAGCAAGCTTAGCTAAAACCATTGAAAATCCTGTAATAACTGGATATTATTTCAATGACAGGGTAATGACCACGGATAGCTTGAGGCTTTGCGTATATTCAGTAAATGTTTTTAAAAGACCTGCATTATTGCCAATCGAATTATTGAAATTGTCAACTCTAATTACAGAGGAAGATGTACAGGTATATTTCGTAGATAATGATGTTATCATTAAATCCAAAACGATTGAAATTGCAGGCACACAATTAGAAGATATTGAATCGTATCCTGTAGAAGCTCTTGATGGTTTTTTAGAAACAGAATTTCCTTCTACTTGTACAATTAAAAAATCTTTAGTGCAGGCGGCATTAGATCGTTTAAGTATTTTCGTATCTGAATATGATAAAAATACTATTAAATTGTTGTTTACTAAAACAGGCCTTAAAATGATTTCTTCAAGAACAAAAGCAGAAGAAATTATTCCATATGATGAAAGTGATGATTTTAAAGAATTTGAGTGCTTATTGGACATTGTTCAATTTAAAGAACTTGTAAATACTTTATCCACAGATATTATCACTTTATCCTATGGCACACCAACAGCTATTAAAATGGTAGAAGGTAAAGTCGTTCAAATTTTATCTTCTTTAGACGAGGATATCGATGGCTAAATCTTCTTTAAAAAATTTACTTACTTTAGTAAATGAGGCAAAGAAGCAAAGTCCAGTAGCAGAATCTTTTTTACAAGATTATTTGCAGTCCATTGAAAGAACAGCGAATAGTAATAAACGTAAACCTAGTGCTCATTATAAGCCCAGCAGTTTGAATTGTATTCGTAATATGTTTTATCAAATTGTTGAGCAAGAACCTGACAGTTCTATTAAAGAGGCTCCCCTTATCGGTATAGGGGAGTCTGGAACTGATAGGCATGAACATTTACAAAATGCTGTTATTGAAATGAAAAAGAATGGCTTTGCTTGTGAATATTTAGATGTGGCTAAATATGTTGAACAAAAAGAATTACCCGGAATTATTGTAAAAGGTAAACGAGGTATTGAAACACAGCTTTTTAATGAAACTTGGAATATTAGTTTTTTATGCGATGGTATTATTAAATACAGAGGTGAGTTATACATTATAGAGTTTAAGACAGAAGTTTCCCGCAAGTTTGTTACTCGTAATGATGTAGATGAAGACCATAAAAGACAGGCCATTGCATATTCCTTATCTTTAGGACTTGATAAAATTATATTCGTTTATGAAAATAGGGATACTTGCGAAAAGAAATGTTATTTGCTTGAAATAACAGAAAAAATGAAAAAAGATTTAATACAATTAATACAGGATTGTGATGATTATGTGGATGCGAATATAGTACCGCCAAAACCTGTTGGTATTAAAGCTAAAATTTGTCAATACTGTATATATCGTTCACAATGTAGAAAGGATTAGGAAAATGCCTGTTTCATTAGGAAAAAAGTTTGAAGCTTTAATCGCTTCCCAGCTTGATGATTGTGGTGTATGTTTTGACCGTTTTAAAGATGATACAGCCGGGTATAAAGGTATTCGTAATATTTGTGATTTTGTTGTATTTTTTAATGGCTATTTGATTTATATTGAATGTAAAACTATTCATGGTAAAAGTTTTAATTTTAAAAATTTAACTGATAATCAATATAATGGCCTGCAAAATAAGAGTTCTTATAATTCAGTTATTGCTGGTATCCTGTTATGGTTTGTCGACGAGGATTTAACAATATTTGTACCTGCAAGAGTTTTATATATGTTAAAAGAGGTAGATGAACAAAAATCTATCAAAATAAATGATCTTCCTGGTGGCTGTATTGTTTTTAAAGGTAAAAAGAAAAGAACATTTTTTGAATATGATATTAAGCATAATTTACAAAAAATAATAGAGGACAGGATGAAATATGGAAATTGAACAATCTTTAGTTACAGACAGATTAAATTCTATTAATACTAATCAAAGAGCTTTAACACGTCATATTAATTCGATTGTAAAAGAGTGTTGTGGTTCTTTAGATAATTTAATGAATACAATTCGAGAAACAATTTCAAATCCTAATGTAACATTAACAAATGAACAACTTGATTATTTTATTTTAAATTTACCTGCCTTAATGTATTACGCTTATGAAAAGCAAGAACTTGTGGGTATGCGTGAAGATATTGCTAAACAAGAAAAATTACAACGTTATAATGACAGTTATTCAAGTTATGAAGGTACTGCCATAGAACGTAAACAATTAGCTGAATCTGATATTGTTTATGATGTGTTGGTTATAAGTATTTATAGTCGTGCAAGAAAGCAAATTCAGAATAAATTAGATTTAGCGACAGAAATGCTACAAAGCTTGAAAAAGGTCGCCACAAGACGTATTAGTGAAAATGATTTTAATAACCTTAATAATATGGGATATAAGGAGAATTTATAATGTACGATAGCACAATTTTTAACCGTTATATTAATGAAATTGGAGATCCTAAAATTCAAGAAATTGTTGAGGAATGTTTGCAAAAATGCCCTAAAGAATTTTATACAATGCCAGCTTCAACCACAGGTAAATATCATCCTCCTTTTGCTCTTGGTGAAGGTGGATTAGTTCGTCACACATTAGCAGCTTGTTGCTGGGCTAAAGATTTATTGCAGTTAGAGCAATATTCCATTTTATTGCCAAAAGCAGATTATATTCTAGCCGCTTTGATTTTGCATGATAGCGTTAAAAAGGGTTTTGGAAAATCAAAATATACTGTTTTCGAACATACTATTTATGCAGCGGAACTTGTGACAAATGTTTGTGAAGAATTAGCTGAAACTAATGGTTCTAGAAGATATATTGAATGTGGTGCAGTTATTAGTCGTTTAATTGCTTCTCATATGGGGCAGTGGAATAGGGCTTTTAACAGTAATGTGACTTTACCAAAACCAAAATCAGACATACAACAATTTGTTCATTTATGTGATTATTTAGCAAGCAGAAAGGGTGATCCTGATGTCTATATTAACAGTAGTGCAGGAAGTGAACAAGAAATTTAAATCTGAAGTTATATTTCAGGGTCGAGTAAAATATGAGCAAAGTAAGAATAAATTAAAATTTACAAGTTGCAGATTAAACTATATGCTTTATGGAGGTTTACCTCGTGGTAAACTGATTGAATTTGCAGGTGAAGAAAACTCCGGAAAAACAACTACAGCCCTTGACGCTGTTGGTAATGCGCAGGTATTGTTTGCACAAGAATATGAAGATGAATTAAAAGCTTTTGAAGAAATTCCAAAGAGAAATAAATCACAAGAAGAAGCATATAAACATTTAAAAGCAAGAGGACCTTTAAAATGCTTATTTGTGGATTGTGAGAATACATTGGACGAAGATTGGGCTGAATTATTAGGAGTAAATGTAGACGAGTTGTGGGTAGTAAAACCAACTAACCAAACGGCAGAACAAGTTTTCGACATTGTACAAAACCTTTTAGAAACAGGGGAATTTGGACTCGCTGTGTTAGATAGTCTTGCAGTATTGATTTCACAGGATGTTTATGAAGAATCCAATGAAAAAAGAAGTTATGGTGGCATTTCAATTCCATTAACAAGATTTACTAAACAGTTAGTTCAAATTTGTTCAAGATTTAATACTACTTTTATTGGTATTAATCAATTAAGGGATAAGATTAATAGTCCTATGGGTGGCAAGGATACTACTGGTGGACGTGCATGGAAACATAATGCAATAATTCGATTATTTTTTAGTAAGGGTAATTTCTTTGATGAAAATGGTAAAGATTTAACAAGAAATACAGAATCCCCCGCAGGTAATTATGTGTTGATAAATATGCCAAAAACAAAAGCATGTAGACCTGACCGTCGTGTTGGTAGTTATACGCTTAACTATACTTTTGGAATTGATTGGGTATCAGATTTAGTAGACCTTGCAATTAAATTAGGTTACATTGACCAATCCGGAGCATGGTTTAGATTTGTATCAAAAGATGGCGAAATTTTAACTGATGTAGATGGTGAAGAAATTAAATTACAAGGTAGGCAATCTGTTGTTGAATTTTTAGAAGCAGAAGAAAACTTGGATTTCCTTCAAGATTTGGATGATGACATTGCAAAAGCTATTTCCTCTAATGTTCGTTGAAAATAATCATTGACAATGATCCTGTATGATGGTATAATAGTATCATACAGGGGGGGGGCGGTAAATGCCACTATTTGATATTAAAAAGTTAGCTAAAAAAGAACCTACTATTCCAGAAGATATTAAAATACTGATTAAGCGTCGAAGGTTACAATTAATAGTTCATAGTTGCATTTATTACAGATTAAATGATAATTTAATTTCTGATGCAACTTATGATAAATGGGCGAGGGAGTTGGCAAAACTTCATCAGAAATATGGTGTAATAAAGATAAATTGTTACGATGAATTTTTTAGTGATTGGGTATACGCACTAGGAAAAACATATTCTGGATTTCAATTGCCTATTAATAATTATGAAATTGTAACTTTAGCACAGGACTTGATAAAGGAGTTTAATTCTAATGGACACAAGAAAATATAGCAATTTACAAGAAAAAAGAATTGCTAAAAAGCTTCACGGAAGAAAGCAGTTAAACAGTGGGGCTACTATGTTTCAGAAAGGAGATGTAATTACTGATAAGATATTAATTGAATGTAAAACTAAAGTTAAAGAATCTAAATCTATTTCAATTCAAAAAGATTGGATTGAAAAGTTAAAGGAAGAAGCATTTGCAATGCGTCGTCCTTATTGGGCAATAACATTTAATTTCGGAGATAATGAAGATTACTTTATTATTAATGAAAAACTATTTAAACAATTAATGGAGGGTTTACAAGATGAATAAGGATACTGTAAGGCGAGTTTTAATATTTATGAATCAGGTGAATGAGGGAGTTTTTGGAGATAGCGAAAGTAACAAAAAAGAAATTATTGAATTTTTAAGTAGTGTTCCAGATTTTGGTGATTTTGTTGAAAAAGAAAAGATCATTGATTGTAATATATCGGCTGTTTTTACAGCACATGAAACTGGTTTTTCATCTGATGTGGAGACTAATGGATGTGAACTTGGCATTTTATATGCTATTATGGGAATTGTTATTGATGTTGCAAGACGTCATAAAATTTCACCTTTGGCTTTATGTATGGGTTTAATGTCAATATTACTTAATGATGAAAAGATGACCAAGGATTTAAAAGATAATAAAGAAGATTCTTTATTTGAAATTTTGAAGAAGACGAACAAGGAGTTTATGAATTAAAATGATTTCACTCGCTGTTAAATATAGACCAACAACTTTTAATGACGTGGTAGCTCAAGAGAATATTAAAGCTATTCTTGAACAGCAAATTGTTACAAAAAATCATAAAAATTGTTACTTATTTACTGGCGGTGCTGGCACAGGTAAAACAACCTGTGCTCGCATTTTTGCCAATGAATTAAATGGTGGTAAAGGTAAAGCCATTGAAATTGATGCCGCTTCCAATAATGGTGTTGAAAATGTTCGTAACATTATTGATGACTCTAAACACAAATCTTTAGATGGCGAATTTAAAATTTATATTTTAGATGAAGTTCATATGTTAAGTACAGGCGCATGGAATGCCATGTTAAAACTTTTAGAAGAACCTCCACTAAAAACAATCTTTTTAATGTGTACTACAGACCCACAAAAAATCCCGGCTACAATATTAAGTCGAGTTCAACGATTTGATTTTCATCGTATCCCAACAAATCAAATTGTGGAAAGATTAGATTTAATTCTTCAAAAGGAAAATTATGATCTTGAAGTTAATGCAGGGATTTGTTATGAATGGGATAAAGAGGCATTAGAGTACATCGCTAAAATTGCAGATGGCGGAATGAGAGATGCCATTACATTATTAGATAAATGTTTATCTTATAGTGGGGATATTACCGTTGAAAATGTAGTTAACGCATTAGGGGCAACAGATTATGGTGTAATGTTTGAATTACTGGAATATATATATGAAAAAGACGAGTTTAACATTATAGAAACCATTGAAAATATATATATGGATGGCAAAGATTTAAAACAATTTACACGCCAATTCTTTTTCTTTGTGCTTGATTTAGTTAAATATAATATTTGTCATAATTTTGATTATGTTCAAATTCCTAGTTCTTACAGCAAAGAGTGTAAATTAGAAACTGGCAAGAAGCAATTTATAATTGTTTTAACTGGTGAATTGCAAGAACTACTTAATCGTATTAAATGGGAGCAGAATCCAAAGCAATTTATTATTGCAGGGTTGTTGACATTATGATGCAAGAAGAATTAAAAAATACTTTAGATAATTTAACATTTGCAAGATTTATGATTATTTCGGGGGCTAGTTCTATAGCCTCCGAAGATATTGCAGAGTGTATTAGCGTTAGATTGCAAACAGTTTATATTCATTGTGGTAATAAAGTTGATGATGTTCGTAATATTATTTCAATGGCATATAAACAAACAAAACCTATTATGTATGTTTTTAAAGATTGCGATAATATGAGTAATGCAGCTAAAAATGCTTTACTAAAAGTCATTGAAGAACCTCCACAACAGGCTTACTTTGTAATGTTATTGAAAAGTACATCAAATACATTGGCAACTATATTAAGTCGTGGTATGTTAATTTCTTTATTACCATTTCCACCTTCAGAACTTAAAGAATATGCTCTACAAATTCAGCCAAAACTAAAGAATGAAGAATTGACGAAAATTGCAAAAGTCTGTGAAACTCCGGAACAGGTAAAAATGTTATTAAATTATGGTGTTCAGGATTTTTGTAATTATGTTCGTAAGGTTGTTGAAAATATTCCAGAAGTCACAGTTACAAATTGTTTAAAAATAGCAAATCAGATAAACTTTAAAGAAGAGGAAGATAAATATGATCTGGAATTATTTTTAAATACTTATACGAACTATCTTTTAGAATGTTTTATTGATGGGGATTATGATAAAGAACAATTAGATTTTTCAACTCAATCTACTTTGAAATTAAAATCCATTTTGCAGTATAGTGGTATTAATAAAGCCATGGCTTTTAAAAAATGGTTAATTCAGCAATGGGAAATTTTAGGGGGTGAAAATGTTGAATGAAGAAAAAATTGCATTATTAAATGTTGGCGACGAGCTTTATGTTGGAGTTATTTATAAGCAACGAATATTATATCGTCATGCAAAATTTCTTAGTTATGATCCAGAAACAAGAATTTTAAAAGCGCTAGGTGATAAACGTAATAAAAATACAGGAAAGTTAATTTGTAATATAGAACATAAATTTCCTTTAGATAAAATCGTTTTATTAGGTGTTCAGGGAATCACTATATTCGCAGATGAAAATTATTATGAAAAAGAATAAAATACGTCAGATATATCGGGATATTATTAAGAAAAATATTCGCATTTGCAGGTGTGGGAAATTGACACGCCTGCAAATAATATTTATTGGGAATGTAAAATATCGTCAATATGTATGTCATAAATGCGGATTAATATATCAAGTGAGGTACGATAAGAAATGAATATAGCTGAATTAAAAACACAAATCAAATCGAATGAATTAGATAATGTGTATATTTTTATTGGTGAAGAAATTTATATTCGAAATGTTTATATAGATAATATTGCAGATTTAGGTTATTTAAAACAGGAAATGCCAACAGTGGCAGATGTTTTTAAAAAATTAGGGGCTAATAAACTAATAAACAAGCCTGTATTATATGTTATTAGAGATGATACGGACTTTATAAAACAGGATATTGTTGTATGGCAACGGTTAGAGGCTTTGTGTACTTCCGGAGCCTGTAAAGTAATACTCGTTTATAACACATTAGATAAACGGAGTAAATTTTATAAACATTATGAAGATACTATAGTTAATTTTGAAAAATTATCGGAGCCTATTTTAATTAAGTATATTCAAAAAGATTCCGATTTAGATACAGCACAGGCAAAAGATTTAATTAAAAGATGTTCTTCAAACTATACATTATGTTTATTAGAACTAGATAAATTAAAAATGCTGGCACAAGTAAATAATACAACAATTAGTAAGCTATATAATAAAGCTGTTAATGATGGGGTATTAATTGCACTACCTACAGCCGAGCTACAATTATATATTAATGCAGTTTTAGAACGTGATTTTGCCAAGGCTATTGAAATTTCTAAAATGTTAGACGAAAAGACAGATCCACCTCTAAAAGTATTAGCCTTTTTATACAATACTTTTGAAGCACTATTCTCCGTTGTAGCATATGAGTCCGGTTATAGTTTCAAAAAAAATGAGTCCGGTGTGAATTTTTGGGCTGTGAAAAATGCTGAAATTTTTAGTTTTAAATGGCAAATTGCCGAGGTTCGAGATGTTATGGATTATATTCAAAGTGTTGAAAGTGGAATAAAGATGGGCATTGTATTCGCCGAAACAGCCATGGATAATTTAGCCGTTCTATTTATGACAATACAATTAGGATTAGAAATTCGAAATTCTAAATGAAGCATTTGTGAAATTTAATTGCGAATTGTTTTCCTGATGTTCAATCGAAAAGAATGTGTTGTAAATTTTGTAAGTGCAAAAGGGCAGCATTATATCCACGAGGGCAGCAATTGATTTTTGGGGGCAGCATCATGATTAAAAATATCACTCACTGCTTGCGGTGTGGTAAACCATTGAAGGATAGCATTTCAAGACAAAGAGGATACGGTGCTGAATGTTATAAAATCATAACTAGGAATCGTTCCTATAAGAATTATAATTTATTGAGGATTGGTGAACAAAATGGAAATAGTGGCAAAAAGGATTTACAGGGAAATTGAAAATATTCTTATTAGAAATAATAAAGTTCCTAATAATGTAAATCAAAAAGCAAATAATATTTTTAAATGTGTACAAGCATTAAAGAGTTATTGTCAACAACACAGCGATTTACATTATAACCTAATAGTTGAATATTACGAAACTCCTTTTACTATTAATCGTGACCAAAAATTAAAACAATTTGCTGATAAATACAGTATTAATATTAGTCACGTTTACTTAATAAGAAGAGAGATTCTTTTGCGGTTTTTGGTAATACTACAACAAAAAAAACTTTATACAATACCAGTCGAAAATGCTTGACTAGTATTTAATTTCATGGTATACTTTAGTTACAAATAAAAAAGGGGTGTATATCATGAAAAAATTTCAAGTATTAAAATGGACTGCGGAAGTTAGGGAAAAAGAATTGCAACGTTTAGAAGAAGTAGAATTATTGGATAACCATGACCCCGCTGTAGAATTTGAAAGCGATTACGAAAGCAAAGCATATGACTTTTTAGAAAAAGAAAGCGGTTTACTTCACATTCATAAATTCGATTCCTGTGGCTTAAAGTTCGCCAATGTTGACTGCCTTATGTTGCAGGAAGTTGAAGTAGACGAAGACGGCGATGTTGTAGAATGTGAATATCTGGATATTCGTTACCCGGAGGAGGAATAAAAAATGAAAAAGTTAACAGTAATATTATTTATATTGGCCGTTACCTTTTTAACAACTCGGCCAGTCGATTCGCCTGAAGGTTTTAAGCCAAAACCAAGGCTAATTACCCAAAACGAAACACACGAATTTTATGAAGAGCCACAAACGCATACTATTATTAAAGTTAATAAACGTACTGGAGAGGCAGTCGACCTGCAAAAAACTCGTGAACAATTATTTAAATAGCCTGCATTTGCAGGTTATTTTTTTTGTATTTTTGCCAATTACCATAAATTCATTCATATTTTAGTTTTAACGGTTTTTAGGCTTTACAGGTATAAATATATGCGGTCACACTAAAAAACTTAATACAGGCCATTTATGAAGACGAAAGTTATCCACAGGCTGTGAATAAAGTTGTGGATAACTTTTTTTGAAAATTTTTTCATAAAAAGTGTTGACTTTTAAATCACAATCGTTTATAATAAGTATAACAAATAAACAGGGGGGGGTCATAAAAATGACTGAACAAAAATTAAACAAACTAGAACAACAAATTATTAAATTACTGGAGTTGGCGAACAAAAATACCAACCAAGCCGAGGCCATTGCAGCGGCCGCTAAAGCCCAGGAATTAATGGCAAAGTACAACATTAAATTACAAAACATTAGCAAAAAACCTGCAAATATCGTGGCTGAATTTGCAGTAAATGCAAGGGGTAAAAGTTACCGTTTTGCGCTGGCAACAATTTTAGCTAATAATTATGGTGTAAAATTAATATGGGCTGAAAAAATGATTCCAGTATTTTATGGTTACGAAAATAACGCTAAAACGGTTACCAAAATTTACGAATGGTTATGGCAGGCCATTCACCGTATGGCCGATAGTTACCAAACGAAAATTTGGAAACAGGGTAACGGAGTTAAAGGCGTGTATAACAGTTTTGTCGATGGTTTTTTAGTAGGTTTAAAAAAGGAGCTTGACAAAAACTGCACGGCTTTAAAAATTACAGTTGCCGAGGAAGTAAATACCGAGTTCGACAAATTTATGGCCGAAAAAGGGGCAGGCACTTTTAAAACTAAAAAGCGTAACGCCCCTGTTGATATATGTGCATTTTTTCAAGGAGTAGCTGAAGGTTCGACTATTATGCAACGTAAACAAGTGGAGGCTAAATAATGTTAACTATGTTGCTAGTATCATGCGTCATTGTGTTTGGCGCATGGTACTTAATTAATAACGAATACGCTTTTACAAAATTATGTGGTTTTATTGTAGTAACAATTATTTATATTGCAGGTTTCCCTATTTTCATGCTGCTCAATTGGTATAAAATGTTAAAAAGGTTTAATAACACATTTAGGAAGGATGACTAATATGAAAAATGGTGTACATTTACAAGGTTTTAAGGGCTATTTTGAAGGTACTAAAGCAATTGATATTAAAGTTGGTGACATATTAGTTTGGAATTATGGATTATTAAGCAAAGTTATTAGTAAAGAAATGTCACCTTCAGGTAAAAGTGTTTATTTAATTACACAGCCATTTACTAGAACAATTCATGGTAATGTTGAATACGATATGTTACGTCGAAATCGATATAACATCAATACTTTATTAGTCACTAATCCATTAATGCCATTATAGGAGGTTTAATTATGATTATTGGAAATGATATAGTATTAAATGTTGAGGACTTTTTAGGAGCGATGATTAATAGTTATTTACTGTTTGCTCCTTATGCCGACCTTTCATATGATGAAATAGCCCAATTACTTGAAGAGTATTTTTGTGATTATATAGCACAATATGGTATTGTAATATTAAAACTATATACGAAAAAAACCGAAAAAGGAATATTTATTGATTATAAATATAATGGCATTAAAAAGTGTTATATTTATACCCAACAATTTTAAAAAAGTTTAAAAAAAGTATTGACTTTGCTATAAAACTATGTTATAATTTATTTAACAGGTAAAGCAAAGTCAATACTTGTTAAAAACAAAAAAGGGGTGTACATTATGAACTTATACGAATTATTTAAAAAATTTGAAACTGAATTTTTGGCAGGCCACGAAAAAATTAAAACAGAGCTTGACTTCGAACTTTTCGTCGGCAAACTGAGTGAACAAATTTTAGGTGATGTATATAGCCTTGACACTGTTTATAAAACTGGGGGTAATCATATTGAAGTCACTGCCGTTGGCTATGGTTACAGTTTTGAAGTTGAATATCATATTACTAAACATAAACTATTAAGGTTGGCAGTAATCGATGAAACAATCGACGACCGTCGAATTACTTATGCAGTTGAATATAATTAAGTCCGTTTTTAAATTAAGTACGTTTTTAAAATATACAAATTTTTAAATTGTTGAAATTTTTAGGCTGGCAAGGGGTATATATAAACCCTTTACCAGCCTATTTATTATTAATGTAGGTACATTTTCGTTGGCGTTAAAATGGTTATTCGTATAAAAAATAGCCCTAATTGCAAGGGCTATGTATTAGTTATCTGCAGAATGTAAAATTCGGCAAAATTTTAAATTTTAAAAATCATTAGCAATTACGAAAATAGCTAAAATAATAATATTAAGAATGTAGGAATAACTCTTAATTTGAAATCATTATCAAAGAAGGTAGTATTGCATTTTGGGCAGCAAACGGTTTAGGGCAGCATCGTATATTTGCACTTAACAGCAGCTTTACCCTATTAGTAACTTGCACTAATAGCAAATATTTGTTACTAGCAACATTTACTAATTATTTAAAAATGTGCATAAATATTGTGTATTAATATTACTAGTTTATTATTAGTAATTATTACTAATTTGCTTTATACATTGGCATACTTAAACTATACCACTTCGATTTAGATTTGTAAATAGGTTATAATAAAAAAAAGATGCTAAAATTTTTTATAAAAAAGCATTGCAATTTTACAAGCAAAGGTGTATAATATAGTTAAGGTAAAAAGTTACCTACAAATAAATAAAAAAGGGTGTGTTTATTTATGGCAAAAGTGGCAAAAACCAAAAATAGCGGTACTTACAAAAATTTAGTAGGGGCAACTAATTGTTACAATGCAGTTTTGCAAAACCTGCAAAACCTACAAATACCAGTTAACAAAATTAATAATATGCAATATGTATTAAATGCAGTAAATACTGCAACCTACAACACTAACCCGGCGGCGCTGCAATACAACCCAATAGTTACCCAAACAAGTAATGGTACACAGTACACTTTTAACTACGTACAGTGGCAAATGGTATACGAGTGCAGTTATGCACCAGCATTTATTAGTAACGTGTTGCAAATACCATATGGTGGCTATTTAAATACTACTTTTAATAATGCACCAGTGCAAATAGTAAATTATGCTAGCGAGGGCTTTTGGCAAATAGGCATTGGTAACAATTAAAAATAATTATTAATAAGGTAGGCAAAAACCTACCTTATTTTTTTTGTAAAAGTGCTTGCAAAATTATGCTTTTTATGGTATAATAAAGGTAACAAATAAACAAGGGGGTAAATACCTATGCTAACCAATTATGTAAACAATTTAAGCAATTTAGTTAACCAATTTGTACCAATTTACCAAACAATACTCGATACTATTAATAACCCTAACGAAATTAGTAATATTTACCAATTACTCGATAATATTACCGAGGAGTTAAATGCGAGTGGTAACGAGTGCGAGCTCGAGTTTATGGCTAATAACCAATTTATACTAACAACATATACCAGCAATGGTAATTGCATTATAAATGTAATGCCCGGCGGCGCCAATATTAGTTGTAGCGTGGGTATATGTGGCACTGCAAATTTACTTTATACCGATACATATAACTTTTAATATATAATAATTTTGCCCCCTGCAAAAGGGGGTATTTTTTTTGGCTAAAAACAGGCAAAAAAAATAACCTGCAATTTTGCAGGTTATTAATTTTTTAAACAATACAAACCCAACAAAAACAATATAGCCATTTTTATTAGTACGCCAATTTAATTGCGCAAAATGTTTGTACAAATATTTACTAACTTGCATATTAAATACCCCCTTGTTTATTATGGTTTTATTATAACATAATTGCTTGTAAATTACAATATACAATATTAAAAAATTACAAGCAAAATATGTAAACATATTTTATAAAATGATGTAAAAGTAATAAAAAATATAATAAAAATAGCATATTTTGGCAAATTAGTAAATTGGCAATAGGCTTTATAGGCATATAAATTGGCTATAAAAGGTTTTTGCTTGCAAAGGTATAAGTAATAGGGCGGGGTAAAAAAGTATTAATACAGGCAAAATTTGGCGGCGGCGTAGTAAGTACAAACGTATTTTAGTGACTATTGAAAATATTAAATAATAAATAACAATAATAGTAATAATACAACAAACAATAACACAGAATAATTAGCAAACAATATAATTAGCAACAATTATTAATAAGCAATAAAAAAGATTAAAAAGCCAATATTTATGCAGATTGCAGGTAAATAAGCAAATATAATTAGCTAGTAAAATAAGAGTAATAGGAATTAATATTAATAGTAATAATAATGCTGTTTAATAACAAATATTAGTAAGGATAATGAACTCTAATAATACCATATAAAATTTAAGCCGCCGCGCTGTGTAAAAATTATTAGGTTTTAATAATATATACAATATAGAAAATACTAAAATATAACAACATATAACACTAATAATAATATACATATAGAAAGCTTTTAATAATTAGTAATAGATGAAATATAATAACATACAAGATATAGTAGAGTATAGAAATATATACAATATAACATATAGTATAGGGTGAAATATATTACCATTTAGCTTTTAGTGTATGTTACCATGTTGTATTGCATATTATGTTATATTAGGTAGCTATTTACCATTGTTATATGCAAGTAATAGGTGAAATATAGTGTTTATTACAATGTTATATTAGGTGAAATATAGTGTATGTTACCATGTTGTATTAGGTGAAATATAGTGTTTAAGGGCTACAAATAACATATACATATAAGGATTTAATACTATTTTTGCCGCTGCATGATAAGCATAAGCTCATTATTAGTAACAATTACTGCTTATGAAGCCTTATTAATATATAATATATGTATATATACAATATATACCATAATACAAGCCATGCAAACAAGCAATATATTATAAGCAATAGCCATTATTAATTAAAAAGCCAGTGTTTATGCCATTTGGCGGTAAATAATAAATGAATATTATTAGTAATATAGATGATTATGAAGTATAGATAAATAGTAAAAGTGTATTATTAGTATATATACAAAATAATACCTTGTTATTAATTAGCATAATAAGCTAATAGCAATAGCTATTAATAAGCATAAGCAACTAGATGCCCTTACCATGTTATTAATCTTCATAATTAATACCCCCAGGAGTCCGTTTTGAAGATGTGGCCTACCACCCACCCCTACCATAATACATCTCCATTAATGGATGATTTTCTATAATCAAAAAATATACCCCATTAATGGATGATTTCCACTAATCAAAAATACAGACCCCTATAGAGTGATTTTCCATAATCAAAAAATATACCCCCTTAATGGATGATTTCTACCAATCAAAAACACAAGCCATGTAAAACCATTTAAGGAGTTAAATCATAAAATCTAAAAGCAAAAATACAGACCCTTAATGGACGATTTATGTCGTTAAAAATAATTGTTGACAAATATACTAGATAGCATTATAATAAACGCATAGCCACAAAATAGGGCTAAAAACTGTAAATAAAATGTTAGGAGTTGGGAAAATGCCTTAATGAAAACAGTCCGTAAACGGCCGTAAAAAATTTTTTAATGTAATTATATGAAAGGAGTTTAAAAACAATGAACAAAGAGTCTGTAGAGATTATCAACAGGTTAAGGGCAATTTTACAGGATTCATGGATAAATGAATTGCCGGATAATGAAAAAATAGCGATAAATTTTAATAAGTCAGAATTAAAATTGATATTGAATTGCATATCTAAAGAAAGACCAGCGCCTGTTAAAATTGATCGTGGTCTATTTGGTTATGATATTGTTTGTTCACATTGTTCAAGTATGTTGAAGAAATTACCAATTTATGACGAGAAAGAATTTTTAGATGTTTTAAAAGATCCATCATATTATTTAGGTAAACATTGTAGATATTGTGGGCAGGCTCTCGACCTTTCTCCAGTAGAAAAATTTAAAGAGGACTTGAGGATAATTGAGGACGATGAATAAGACAATGAATGAAAGAGATATCCCTAGGGGGCTAAATTATGACATTCTTATCAATGTTGGGCTTAACTATTATTATTAGTGTATTTGTATATTATTTATATGTACTTTGTGATTTATTATCCGTGGCGGAGAGTGCGTGGACAAAGCTTTTTATATTAGTTACTGCTAATATTTCCATTACACTTTTCTTGTGTTTACTTAATTACTTATGAAAATAGGAGGATGTTAATATGTATGAACCAGTTTTAACAGATGAAAAATTAGACCTTTATAATGTATATGAAGTTCATGAGAATTATAGAATTTTAGCCATGGCCGTTAATGTACCTTTGCAGGTAGCCGAAGAAATTTGTCATATTTTGAATGAATTTGAAATTAAATCCTTACAACCTTGCCCTAAATGTGGCTATCAACCAATAATTCGTGAACTTCCAAATGGCGGATATAAAATTATTTGTCGTGTTTGTGACTTGACAACTGGGCTTTTTAATCATAAACAAAATTTGATAAATTATTGGAATACAGCAATATGTGAAGAAGCAGTGCGTTATTTACAAGAAGATTATGAAACTATGTTTGATAGGGAGAAAGAATAATGTCGGCATATATGACTTTAGAAAAATATGCGGCTATGCTTAAAGTAGGCGATGAAGTTACTATAAAATATTATTCAATAACTGGCGAAAAAGAAATAAAAGAAAAAATTTTAAAAATCACCAAAAGCGGGACGATTTATTTGAGAAGCACAAATTGTAAGGACGCCTTAAGATTTAGAAAAAATGGACATTGGATAAACAATTTTGGCTATCAAGGATTTATAACATATGAATATTCTTTAAAAAATCCATATAAAAATCCATTTGACTTTACACGGGTAAAAGTATAGGGGAGGATAAAAAATGAAATATAAAAAGAAACCAGTAGCTATAGAAGCATTTCAATTTGATGGGGATTTAAAAGGAAGCGATGGTAAATATTATGTGCCAGAGTGGGCGGTCAAAGCATTTGAAGAAGGAATTTTGTACTTTGATGCTTTGACTCCAGATACTCCACCTATTGAACTGTTCATTAAAACTCTTGAAGGCACAATGCATGCTCCAGTCGGGAGTTATGTTATACAAGGAGTACGTGGAGAAATTTACTGCTGTAAAGAAGATATCTTCCTTGAAACTTATGAGCCTGTATTGGAGCGTGAATAAAAATATGGAAATTATAAAAAATATAACAGAAGTTAGTGATGTCTATTTTAATGATGATAAATGGAACACATATGATGGATATTGTATTGAAACAGATTCAAGACAATTATATTTTGTCATAAATAATGGACAAGATTGTTGTGAAAATTGGGGCTATTTATCTAGTGAAGACGATTTTGGAAGCTTTATTGGCAGTGAATTAAAAAATGTTTATGTTACCGATACTAAGTTGGGGACAATAGTATCAAACATGAAAGAAGATCTAGATGCTGGATCAGCTATGTTTATTAATGTTGAAACGACTAGAGGCTTGTTACAATTTGCTGCATATAATGAACACAACGGATATTACGGTCATGATGTACTATTGGTATCAAAATATGATGACAAGACCGTTATTGAGGCTGACGACGTATTGTGACAATAAAACATATATTATAATTAAAGGAGTTATGATAGATTATGAGATTAATAGACGCTGATAAGGCGAAAGCTGAGTTATTAGCAATAGATGAAACCATACCTGCTTGGCCTGGCTTTTTCGACGGCATTAGAAGTGGTTATCAAAGTGCTGCTGATAGGCTTGATACAATGTCAGTTGTAGAAGAACGTAAGAATGGGCATTGGATAGATGTTGATTTAGATACGAGCATATGTAGCATTTGCAAAAATCCACAAGAATACGAAACAAGGTATTGTCCTGAATGTGGAGCTAAAATGGATATTTGAAAGGTAGTGGAGTAGATGAAAGAAGAAACAATTATTCAGATTTTAAATAGTTTAACCACAGTAGGCGAAAAAAGTTTAGATGATTTAATTGAATATTATGGGCATCATATGTTTAATGATTTAATTGCAATGGTATTTTTCGAAATTTTTATAATTTTTATTTTTTATCTTTTTTATAAGTTATTTCCAAAATATAGGCATAAAGATGATATATTGTTTATCATAACTTTAATATCTGTTATTCTTGGCATATTAAGTATAGGTATGGTGTGTTGTTTCATTACTGGCGTCAGTGAGTATTTAGCCTATTTACAAAATCCGTTAGGGGCAACTTTGAATTATTTAATAACTGGACGGTAATTATTAGGAGTTAAATTTATGAATGGTAAACTTGATTCTTTTATTTTAGGTATATTATTTACTGTCAGTCTACAACTATATATGCGCAATAAATCTTATTTTAATTTGATTATATGTATACTTTTAATTTTGTATGCTATAAGACAAATAATATTTTAAGGAGAATTATTATGTTATATCGTTTTATTTTTAAAATACTAAAAGAATTAGCGGAAACTCAGCAAGATTTAGAAATAACAAGATCTAGTAACATGACAATTTTAACTTTATTATTAGAAAAGAAAATCTGTAGTAAAGAAGAATATGTTTCTACATTTAATGAAATACAATCTAAGAATATGGAAAATATTAATCAAATTAAGAATAAAATTCATGAAATAGAAGAACAAATTAAACAATATGAACAACAAATGAGAAAGAAGGGTTAATAATGTTAGTTAAAGCTACAGCTATAGTTAAATTTAGTGGTATTTATAAATGGGATATTATCAATCCCCTTAAAGATTGTCTTAAAAATGGAAAACCGATAAAAAATGAACAACTGAGGTATGAATGTAATGTTTTTGATTTATTCATTCACGATGCAACAAAAGCCTTTGTAAACGCCGAATTTAAATTAAAAATAGGGGTAATTTTACCTGTCACAGAAGAACAATTTATAGAAGCCAATAAAAATATTAAAGATATTTTAAATACAGATACTGCCGTTATAAATTGTGGTGCGTATGGTAAAGGTAGAATATATCATTTAGAATATACTAAATTAGCAGATAGTGAAAGAGGTAGATTATAATGGAAATTATTAATGATGAAAATTTAACTAAACTTATCGAGGCCATGGTTTGTGCTTGTCAGGAAGATGAAGATGTTACAATAAGACAAAATGCTTTACAATGTATTTATGAGTTAACAAATAAAATACTAGATATGCAAGTTAAAGATAAGTATTTAAATCCAATAGTTGTTGATATTAATCAGAAATGAGTGTAGAAAATGAATCTAATAGTTAATTCAGAATTATTTGAAGCTTTTACTAAAGTATTACATTATTTAAAAATTCATAAAATTGATTATATTAAAACTAATGATATTAAAATGATTGTAAAGCCAACACAAACAAAAAAAGTTATTTATAAGGTTCGGCAATATAGGGAGAAAAAACGATGGACAAGGGAAGCTTTATCCGCCGTTTCCGGAGTAGCCCCTACAACTATTAGACTTATCGAAACAAATACCAGTGATAGACAGAATAGTGTTCGATTAAGTACCCTTATCAGTCTTGCACAGGCTTTAAATGTAAAAGTTAAAGATTTATTCGAGGAAGTGAAGGAATGAAATGTACTATTTGCAATAAAGAAAGTGATAAATTAGTAGATTGGATTCCTAAATGGTTTTCTCCCTATCAATGCACAGAATCACAACTTGAAACCGTTACTTTACACGTTTGTAAATCCTGTATGGCAGATTTATACTTAAATAATATTTATGTGCAAGAGTGCATTGTTTTCATTCACCTAAAGTATTATAACGCTGCCTTGAAACAGGATATATTACACATGGCAACAAAAGAATTTATTAATTTGTTACAAAATAAATTTGAAAGGAGAAAAGAAAATGTTCACGGAAACTGAAATCTTTTTAATTTTACTTATTCTTTGTAGTATTATTGTTAATGTGGTATTATATTTCATGTGGAATATAGCTACAAAAAAATTTTCTGAATTACAAAAACAATATATTGATTATTTAACTAAATATTCTAATGATTTGAAAGAAAAAGAATCAATCTTAAAAGCCTATGATACATCCTTGCATAATAATAAGATTCTTTGCGAGGCTGTTAAAGAATTATTAAAACCTGATGCAGATACGGTTAAAGTTAGTCGTAAATTGGAGGAAATAAAATGTTTGAAATGATATGCAATGGTTTTGTTGGAGTTGCAATCGCTTTTTGCTTTCTTAAATCACAAGCAGGTTTTTGGATAACTTCCATAGAAATTTTATTAGCCTGTATTTTATTTATGTTACTTAGAATACATATGCTGTTATGGAAAGGATTGAATAAGTAATGTTAGAGTTTTGTGTGGTTGCATTTATAAGCACATTAGGAGCTTTTGTGTTTTCTGATGTAATTATGAATTTCTTACGTTGGTTAACATGGATACTTGGCTATCATTTAGAGCAAGGTGATAGAGTTCTTGTTTCCGGAGTTGGTTTAGGCATCGTTTCTCATGCTTTAAATCCTGAATTAGTTAGTGATTCTGAAGATATATATGCGGTGAAAATTGATAAATGTGATGAATATTATATTGGGGCTTTCAAATTTTATCAAATTCATAGAATTTATCGTAGAGGTGAAGATAATGCGTAATTTTGAAAAAGTATCAAAAGTAAAGGAAGCTTTTATTCCACAAAGAAAAACAAAAAAATCAGCTGGTTATGATTTTTTTGCTCCATGGGGAGGAGTAACTTTAAATCCAGGACAATCTATTCTTTTTAAAACTGGTATCAAATGTCAAATGAATGATGATGAAGTTTTGTATATTCATATTCGTTCTAGTTTAGGTATTAAATATAATTTACAGTTAACTAACGGGACAGGCATTATTGATGCTGATTATTATAATAATCCGGATAATGAAGGAGAAATCCTAATTGACATTACTAATAGAGGTAATGCTCCCTATACTTTTAGAAAAGGCGATCGTATTGCACAGGGTATTTTTCATAGATATCATACTGTGGATACAGAAGATGTAGATAATCTACCCGAAAGAGTTGGCGGAGTAGGAAGTACAGGCAAATGAAAATGCCTTTATATTAGGAGTTATAAAGGGGGTTAAGGTGTTTGGTTATACAGAAAAATATAACAGTAAAGGTTTTATCTGAGCTTGGTATAAAAATTCAACAAAAGTTTAAACTTTATGATGGGTTTACTGGAAAGTACTATGGAATATTTTATTTCGGTTCTAACCTTACATTATGGAAATGTTATAGTGATAAATTCGACGAGGATTATTCGGCCGTTTCTAAAAGTTGTGAATATCTTTTATATATTTTAAATGGAACACACTTGTTAGAAACAAAAGATAGTTGACATTTTTAACTTTCTGTTCTACAATTAAATAAAAGATACGAATAAGGATATCTTTTTGGTATCCTTATTTTTATTTAGAAGGAGGTTAATTATGGCAGCATTAGTATCTCTTGCAGGTATTTTAACAGAGCAAGAAGAAGCGTTCTGTATGGATATTGCAATGGGTGTTCGATATGTTGATGCTTTTAGACAACATTTTCCGGAAAAATTAGATACAGTGAAAAGTGTTGGCGCATCGGCTTATTCGAAAGCACAGCAACCTGCAATCGCAAATCGTATTAGAAAATTAATTGAGGCTAGAGAACAGGAACAGTTAAAGTCTATAAAATGGTCTAAGGAAGAATCCATTGAAAAACTTCGTTATGTTATAGCTACTTGCCAAAATGAAATGGAACGTGTTAATCAAGCCTTTGAAGAAGAATTACAATTCCTTCAGGAACAAATTGAGGAAGAAGAAGACCCGAGGGTTATTAAAAGTCTTGTAAATAAGATGATTAAACTTCGTCAGAAAAATCATCTTAATAAAATTCAAGTCACAGGTATTGTTGATGCAGTTAGTGAGTTGAATACTATGCACGGCTTTAACGAAAATAACGTCAATGTTAATAGTGCTGTTTCTTTCGTTGGGGAAGAGGATTTGGAGGACTAAATGGCCACGATTAATATAGCAGAAGTTGTTGGTCGTGGTTACGCCAAATTTTGGAACTTTAAAGGTCGTTATAGGTGCTTAAAAGGTGGTCGTGGTAGTAAAAAATCCTGTACTACTGCTTTATGGTATATCTATAATATGATGAAGTTCTACGAACGGTATAGATTAAAACCGAACACAATGGTAGTTAGACGTTACTATAACACACACAGAGATTCTACTTATAGACAGTTGAAATGGGCTATTAATAGATTAGGTGTAGACCATTTATGGCATTGCACAGTTAATCCTTTGGAAATCACTTATAAACCTTCCGGACAAAAGATATTCTTTAGAGGTATGGACGATGCACAATCAATCACATCTATCACAGTAGAAGATGGATATATTTGCTGGGTATGGTGGGAAGAAGCTTTTCAATGTTCTAATGAAGATGAATTTAATAAGGTTGACTTATCAATTCGTGGCGCTATACCTTATCCATTATTTAAACAACATACTTTTACATTCAATCCGTGGTCTGATAAAATTTGGATCAAAAAAAGATTTTTTGATAAAGCCGATAATGTAAATATATTAGCTTTAACAACAAATTATCAATGTAATGAATTTTTAGGCGAAGATGATATAAAAATATTCGAGGAAATGAAACGTACTAATCCTCGTCGTTATAGTATCGAAGGAATGGGAGATTGGGGTATTGCGGAAGGTCTTATCTATAGTAATTGGGAAGAAGCTGATTTTGATATCTCATATTTTAGAGATGTTAAAAATAAAAAAGGTATTCCAATTTATAGAGATTTCAAAGGTCTTGACTTTGGCTATGCGAATGACCCAACTGCAATGAGTTGTATTTTTGTTGACGAGGATAAATACGAAATTTTTGTTTACGATGAAATTTATCGTACTCAACTAACAAATCAACAAATTCGTGACAATATTAGATATAAGGGATATATGAATGATGTTATTATTGCAGATAATGAGGATGCGAGAACAATTAACGAATTAAGATTATTAGGTCTAAATCGTATTAAACCAGCTAAAAAAGGTAAAGGTAGCGTTCTTGCGGGTATTCAAAAATTGCAAGATTATCATATTTATGTTCACCCACGCTGCATGAATCACGTTGTTGAATTTAGTAACTATGTATGGGATAAGGATAAAGATACTGGAAAACCAATTAATGAACCTATGGATGAATATAATCATTTAATGGACGCACTAAGATATGCAACTGAAAGATGTAATCGCAGAACATTTAGTTTTTAGGAGGTTATTATGTTAAAATTACCTGATTTTATGAGAATTGATCCAAATGACTTTAATGCAGAAAACATTCGTCGTATGAGTAGCTATGGTAAACCACAAGAAGATTTTTTAACTGGAGCTGTTCAACAATTTCAAAATAGTGCTTTGTTTAAGGAAAGAAAAGTAGCAAGAGAGTATTTTGAAAATGAAACCGAGATTGATAATAAAATAAGATTTTATTTTAATCGCGAAGGATTACAAATTATTGATAATACTGTGTCTAATGTTAAATTAAGACATTCTTTTTATCGTAAATTAGTAAATCAAAAAGTTAACTATCTTTTAAGTAAAGCCTTTACTATCAAATGTAAAAATGAAGAGTTTGAACAAATCCTTCAAGGTTATTTTAATAAAAAATTTCTTCGTCGTTTACAAAATATGGTTAGACAAGCTGTTGTTTCCGGAATTAATTGGTTTCAAGTTTATTATGATGAAGATGGAAATTTATTATTTAAAAGAATACCCGATTATGAAATCATTCCTTTTTGGGCAGATGCAGATCATACAGTTTTAGATGCAGTAATTCGATTTTATGAAATTATGGAAATTAAGCCAAATGGAGATCAAATTCCACATCAAAAAATTGAATATTATACACCTCAAGGAGTTTGGTTTTATGAATTAACAGCTGGTGGAATACGAATTGATCCGGATAAAGAAAGTTTTGTTAATAGTCATTTTCGAATTAAGAAGAAGAAAACTAATGAAAATGGTTTAATTGATACAGATGAATTTGGAAATCCTATTTATGTATCTGATCCCATGTCTTGGGGACGTGTTCCTTTTGTTTGTATTAAATATAACATGGAAGAATTGCCATTATTAAGATACATTAAAACTTTAATAGATGACTATGATTCCATTACCAGTGATATTAGTGATCAAATTCATGATGTTCCTAATAGTATTCGTATTGTTAAAGGTTATGATGGCACAGATAAAGATGAATTTATGCTTAATTTAAAGCAAACAAAAGTTGCCTATGTAACGGAAGAGGGCGATCTTACTAATTTAGATATACCTTTTAAATTAGAGGGAGCCGAATTACATTTAAATCGTTTACGTAAAGATATTTATGAAGATGGTTCGGGTGTAGATACTCAACAAGATGAAATGCGAGATATTAGTGGTGAAGCTTTAAAATTTAAATATATTGATTTGTCTTTGGATTGTAACGATATAGGTGTGCAAGTAATCGAAGCCTTAGAATCTCTTGCATGGTTTATTAAAGAACACGAAAAAACATTTAATAATAAAGATTTTACTTCTGAAGATTTCGATATCATCTTTAATACTGATATGATTACTAATGAAGCCCAAACAATTCTCGATTGTAAAAATAGTGAAGGTGTTATTAGTAAACAAACCATTGTTTCGAATCATCCATGGGTTATTGATCCAAAAGAAGAGATTCGTTTATTGGAAAAAGAACAAGAAGAAGAACAACAAAAAGAACTTGATATGCAGTTAAAATTAACAAGAGCTTCTTATGGAGGAAATAATGAGTAATCAGGATTATTGGCAACAAAGAGCAGAACGTAATTTGCAAGCTGTGGAAGATATTGCAGTTGATTATAATCTTGAACTAGCTAAAGAATATAAAAAAGTAATTAAAGAGCTTCAGGAAGAATTAATGCTTTTTTATGCTAAATATGCAGAAGAAAATAAAATTTCTTTGGAAATGGCTAAAAAAAGATTATCCGGTAAAGAATTATCAGAATTTAAAGAAATTATTCAAGATTATATTGAACAGGCTTCACAGTATGATACTAAAAATGCTCAAAGTTACCTTAAAAATTTAAAGGAACTTCAAGATCGTGCAAGATTATCCAGATTAGAATTATTAATAGCCGAATATAGGCATGCTATTGAAATGCTATTATTAAAACAGGAAGATCAACAACCGAATATATACCTACAAGGCTATGAAGATATGTACTACCATACTTTATATGACGTGCAGACTTATTCAGGTGTAGGTATGTCCTTCACTACCCCTTCCAAAGATTTAGTTATTAGTGTTCTCTCACAAAATTATTTAGGAGAGGATTTTAGTGATCGTCTTTGGAAAAATAAAGAAATGCTAATTTATAATCTTAAAAAAGAAATGCAATTAGCTTTTGCGGCTGGAAAACCATCTAGATATGTTGCTGATAAAATTGCCAGTGCCATGAATACACGCCAAGGTGTAGCAATGACTTTAGTCAGAACTGAAATGAATAATATAGCAAATCAAGCAGCGTTACAAGCTTATATACAAGCTGGCATAAAAGAATATCAACTTTTAGCAACTTTGGATTTTAAAACATCAGAAATTTGTATAAGCATGGACGGTAGAATTTTTAAAGTATCTAAAGCTGAACGAGGGGTAAATTTTCCACCATTTCATCCAAATTGTAGAACAACAACTGTTCCAGTTATAGATGGGCAATCTTATACACAACGCATTGCTAAAGAAGAAAGTTATTATACAGTTGATAAAAATATCAGTTATAAACAATGGTTAAAAGAATATGTAAATAAATAAGAACTTTTATATTGAATTTTAAGAATTTATATTGTATAATGTACTCGTAGATGATTCTACGAGTACATTTTTTATGAAAAGGAGCGAATGATATGACAAAAGAAGCCTTGATTGCTTTTGGCTTAACAGAAGAACAAGCAGAAAAAGCAATACAACTGCATAATGCAGCTATGGAAGGTTATGTGCCTAAAGGGACTTATGATGTGCTAAAGGCAGAGAATGAAAACCTTGTTGCAACAGTCAACAGCAATAAAACAGAACTGGAAAAATTGAAAAAATTTGAAGGTACTAATGCTGAACTTGCCGCCAAAATCGAAAAACTTCAGGGCGAGGCTACTACGAAGGAAACTGAGTATAAAGAGCAGCTCGAAAAATTACGCAAAGTTAATGCAGTTGAATTAGCCTTATTAGCTGGCGAAAATAAACCGCACGATTTGCAACTTGTAAAAGGGTTAATCGATTTAAGTCTAATTAAATTAGATGGTGACAAGGTTGTTAGTGGACTGAAAGAACAGGTTGAATCTTTGCAAAAAGATAAATCTTTCTTGTTTAAACCTGCGGATAATCCTGGAAATCCTAGTGGCAATACACCGAGGGACAGTGATACCAATAAAAAAGAGCCTACAACAAGTGAAGATTTCGGTAAATCTTTAGCAAAACAAAAACTTCAAATGCTTGGGATTCAGACAGAAGGAGGAAATTAAAAATGACAATGAAGTACAAAACTATTGCTTACGATTCTGCTAAGCATATTCTTGCAATGCCTGATCACTATGTATCTATTGCAAGAAAGGCCACAAAAGCCACAGAGGCTGATGGTATGGTAGTTAAAGAAGGTGATCGTTTTATTATTAAAGCGGGTACTATTTATCCGTCTAATGACAATAAAGCGATTGGTGTTGTATTGCAAGATTATGATGTAACTGAAAGTGATGCTTCCATGGCTATTGTTTTACATGGATTTATTCGAGCAGATCGTTTACCTACTCAGCCATCAGATGCAGCACTTAAAAATTTAAGAATGATTTATTTCTTAAAAGATGACATGACCATCTTACAACCTGCGGATGCGTCTGTTGGTGGTTAATTATTAGTAAAGGAGAATAATAGAAATGAAATCTATTTTTGAAATTTTTGATTCAAAGGCCATTGCAGCTTATTGGACTGATGTTAATACAGCCATGAAAAATCCTATGATTGGTAGTCAATTTTTCCCCAATAATAAAAATAATGGTCTTGAGCTTGCATGGATTAAAGGTCGTAATCAACTTCCTGTTGCATTGCAACCGTCTGCTTTTGATACCAAAGCGACTTTAAGAGATCGTATTGGTGTTACTGAAGTTTCTACGGAAATGCCGTTCTTCCGTGAAGCAACTCGTATTGGTGAAAAAGAACGTCAGGATATTCAAAATCTGTTGGCTAAAGGCATTCCTTTTGCACAGCCTACTATTGCACGTGTATATGACGATATTACTCGTCTTGTAGATGGTGCATTGGTACAAGCAGAACGTATGCGTATGAGCTTGTTGGTAGATGGTACTATCTCTGTTACTGCAACCGCAGGCACTGGTCGTGATATTAGTTATCAATATAATTATGATCCTGACGGCGATTGGGCTTCCGACCATAAAATCACTTTGACTGGTGATGGTGTTTGGACTCAAGAAAAGAAAGCTGTAAATGATCCGATTGGTGACTTACTTGACGCAACAACTACAATGGCTGATCAATACGGTGTCACTCTTACTAGAGCATTGATGACAACTAAAACATTGCGAGATATGTTGGCTTCTGAATCCATTAAGAAATTTATGAATCCATTAGCAGCTCCGAATATGTTGGTTTCTAGCGCTCAGGCTAAATCCTTTGTAAGTCAAGAAACTCAACTTGAAATCATTACATATGATAAGATGTTCAAAGATGAACAAGGTGTTGACCATAAATTCTATCCTGATGGATATGTAACTTTGTTACCGAGTTATTCTTTAGGTAATACTTGGTTTGGTACTACTCCCGAAGAATATGATTTAATGAGCGGTAATTCTTCCGCTTCTGTTTCTGTTGTAGCTAATGGTGTTGCCATTACCACAGTTAAAGAACCGCATCCGGTAAATGTATTTACTGTTGTAGATGCTATTATGTTACCTTCCTTCGAAAGAATGGATGACATTTATGTAATGAAAGTTCAATAATTTAGGAGGCTAATATGTCTAAGGTTAAAGTACAGTTTCCCATAACTGTAAAATATAATCGTAAAGTATATCCTCCCTATACTGATATTATCGCCGATGAATCTGATCTTCCGGAAATGAAAAAATCTGGAGCTGTTGTTTTTGAAGAACAAGTAGAACAGGAAGAAAAACCTGTTGCAACTCCAAAAAGAAAAAAATCTAAATCTGGAAGATTAACGGAATGAAAATCGTTGATAAATCTTTAGTTATGGACATTGTAAAAGTAAAGCTCGGAGCGGATACACCCTCCGAGCCTTTACTAAAAATAACAGTAGATGAAATAGAACAGACTATTTTAAATTATTGTAATATTAATGAAATTCCTAAAGAATTAACTTATACTTTTGCGAATATGGTAGTTGACTTATTTAGGTATGAAGATGAGTTTATAAAGGCAACAACTGTTTCTGTAGAAGGTGAGGAGGAAGAAGCCGAGCCAGATGTGAATACAGGCAATATCAACTCTATAAGAGTAGGGGATACTACTATAACCTTTGGAAGTGGTAGCGATACCTCTATATATAACAAGAATTTAAGAAGTCATCAAGCTAATTTAGATACTGTTGTTTTAGATTATGAATCCCAACTGAAGAAATTTCGGAGGTTAGTATGGTGATAAAAATTGGTTTTACAAGAAAACTCTTTAAATCATTAATGTATAAAGACAGAATGGAAGTTTATCGGTTAGGTTTAACTATGGGGGAGGACTTTACTGTATCAAATGAACAATCCGTTCAGCCTATTTATACAAAAATTCCTTGTAAAATTAGTTTGAATTATCAAGATTTACCGGAAGAAGATTCATTATTAATAAACCCAACAAATCAGCATATTGGAATTTTTTGTGATCCTTCCTATGATATTCGTAAAGGTGATAAGATTAAAGCTTATGTACTAGACGATCATGGAAATGTATTAGATACATATACAGATTATGCTGGTAGACCTGAAAAGCATACTTCCCATCAGCAGTTCGCTCTTGTAAATAGGGAGTTTGCCTAATGTCTATAAAATTTGAGCATAAAGATTTTGACAAGTTTTTAAAAAATTTCGAGAACCTAGAAAAAGATTATGATTTATTTTGTCGTCAGTTTCTTTTAAAAGAGGCCATGAAGGTATTAGCTGACACAAAAGCACTAACTCCAGTTAAGACAGGGGATTTAAGAAATCGCTGGGAATTAACTCAAGTTTTTAAAACTGCTAAAGGTTATTATATTCAAATTTTCAATTCACTAGAATATGCGTCATATGTGGAAGATGGGCATAGGCAACAAGTCGGTAGATTTGTTCCTGGAATTTTTGTTGGTGGAAAGTTTGTTTATACAAAAGGAGCTAAATCAGGAATAGTATTAAAAAAGCCTTTTGTAAATGGTTTTCATATGTGCCGGATCGCAATTGATAGATATGATGATACAATTAAAGCCAACTTTGAAGCTGCATTTAAAGCATTTTATAAAGGAAAAGGATTATGATTATACCAATTAAAGGCGATTTCATTATTAGTGCAATGGCAAAAAATATTGCAAATCGGTTAAAAAATGATTCTGTAGACCCACCAATAATTCCAACTATTTTTAAAAATAAGATAATGGAAGGTGCAGTAGAGCCCTTTTTCGTATTATCTGTAATTGATGTAACACAAGAAAATGGGATGACTGCTTCGGCTTGGAGAACATATCGAATGAAAGTCGAATATTATTTAGAAGAATCCGATTATGGTAGGCATAGTGAATATCGTGATATGGCTGAAAAATTGTTTGGTATTCTAAGAATAATCGACATTCCAGATAAACAAGATGGCGATGAAGTAGTAACAAGAAAAGCAAAGGCAAGTAAGATGAATTATCAAATTATTGAAAATGTCTTACAGTTCTTTGTTAATTATAAAATTAAGGCAAAACTTATTTTGCCTGAAGAACCTAAAATGCAAGTTTTGGAAATTCAACGAATGGAGGATGAAGAATAATGGCAGGTGGAACTTTTGAAGCTATGAATAAAGTTCGTCCGGGTGCTTATATTAATTTTCAAAGTGCATCTCAGCCTTTGAATATGGTAGGCGATCGTGGAATTGCTACATTACCAATTCAAATGAACTTTGGCGCTAATGATGTATTAATTAGTTTAACTCCAGAACAACTTTTAGATGGCTCCTGTGAAAGTATTATTGGCTGTAATATTATGGATGAAGAATCTTTAATATATCAGCAAGTTTTGACAGATTGTTCTAAAGTTTTGCTTTTCCGTATGGATACTGGAGGCACTAAAGCAAAACTTATTTTAAACAATCTTACGGCTACTGCGAAATATGCAGGTGTTGGCGGAAATAAAATTGCCGTTTCCGTGGTTGAAAATGGGTCTGCATTCGATGTTATTACTACTTTTAATGGAATTGTTAAGGATACACAGACAGGGACTACTGTAGGCGATATCGAAAATAATGATTTTGTTGATTTTAGTGGTACAAGTTCAGCATCTTTAACAGCTGATGCGGGCGGGGAATTGGAAGATGGCACAAATGGGACTGTAGTTAATTCTAATTATACTCGTTATTTTGAATTACTGAAAACTGCAAAATGGAATACAATGGGTATCCCACTCGAAACATCAACTGAAATACACGCTCAAGTAAAATCCTTTATCAGTTATATGAGAGAAACAACCGGAACGAAAGTTCAGGCCGTTTTAAATAATATTGATGCAGATACAGAGGGTATTATTTCTACTCTTAATCAAGGTTATATATCCGCTCAGTATGAGATTACAGTTCCTATTTTTGTGGCTCGTGTAACTGGTATGAGTGCAGGTTGTGCAATTAATAAATCTTTAACTTATTATGCTTTTGAAGATGCAACAGAAATCATTAATCAATTGACACATGAACAAATTATTGATGCTTTAAGAAGGGGTAAATTTATTCTTTCTTCTCGCCAAGATGGCGTTGTTGTTGTTGAACAGGATATTAATACATTGCATACGTTTATTGCACTAAAAGATTATTCTTTTAGTAAAAACAGAGTAATTCGTACCATTGATCAAATTAATAATGATATTCGTTTATTATTTGAAAAGAGTTATTTAGGTAAACAGAATAATAATGATGATGGTCGAGAAATATTTAAAGCCGATATCGTTGATTACTTAAATAAACTTCAAAAAATGGGTGCTATTCAGAATTTTGACGGCTCTACAGACATTACAATCAGACAAGGTGCTAACCTTGACGAAGTTGTAGTTGAATTGTATTTACAGCCTGTTGATTCAATGGAAAAATTGTATATGACAGTAACTATTCGTCGTTAAGAAGGGAGGACTAAATAATGGCACAGGAGTATGATTATTTACGAGCTGGCGATGCCGTTTCCGGTCAAGAAGGTTG
>ERZ791579.119-NODE-119-length-66421-cov-13.599388_pt1 | contig 66421 bp, 66 predicted proteins | sample MGYA00509968_ERZ791579 | MGnify/ENA primary metagenome ERZ791579 (study PRJEB30046, sample SAMN00791924) | human gut metagenome | study: EMG produced TPA metagenomics assembly of the A metagenome-wide association study of gut microbiota in type 2... | reverse complement strand
AAGTAGGTGAGATTATGCATGCATACAAACCTAAAATTTATTATATAGATTTGCAATTATTTAAAGGAAATACAACTGTAAACAATCAATCGTATCAGCCAACTCAGTATGAATTACAATTACAAAAAGTTCAAGCAGACCTAGCCAATCAATATGCACCTAATGCATCATGGCTCAATGATACTGCTAAAAATTTATTACAAAATTCATTAGGTGCTGTTCAAGTAGATTTTAACAAATTAAATAATCAAGCACAAAATCAAATAAATAATGCTAATCAATCCAATCAAAATCTAGCTAGTGGAATACAAAGTCAAATAAATAATGCTAATAAAACTAATCAAAGTATATCAAGCAGTGTACAAAATCAATTAAATAATGCTAATAAAACTAATCAAAGTATATCAAGCGGAATACAAAGTCAACTAAATAATGCTAATAAAACTAATCAAGAACTAATAAATGAAGCATCATTACAAAACAATCAAGCGAGTCAATTTAATCAAAATTTAATGAACGGTGTATTACCACAAACATTCGTTGACAATATGACAGATGCTATTCAGTCTAGTGTTAAAAATAGTTATGGAAACTTATTAAATAGCTCAGCAAGTAGTGGTGTATTAAATAGTTCAGTAACACAAACAGGACTAAATGATATTTCTAAAAATGTATCAGATACAATGGCACAACAATATCAAAATAATTTAAATCTTTTAAGTGGCATCAATAGCAATAATGTTCAACAACAACAAAATAATATTAATTTGAGAGGGGATTTAAATAACTCTAATACTCAACAATATTTAAGTGGTTCGGGAATATTAGGGGATTTAAATAACTCTAATACTCAACAATATTTAAGTGGATATGGAATGTTAGGAGATTTAAATAATTCTAATATGCAACAATATTTAAGTAGTGCTGGATTAATTAATAATATTAATAATAACAATATTGGTAATGCATCGGCAGGAATAACGACAGCGGCAGGAGCACAAGAAGCGGCCCAACAGCCAGCACTAAATTTGTGGAATGCTTCAACAGGGCTTGCAAGTTCAGGCAATTCAACGCTTAATGCATTAGCAGGTAAAGGAACGACTACAACTACTCAAACCACTAGCGGTGGCGGATTACTTGGTGGATTATTTGGCGGATTATTTTAAGAAGGGAGTTTTTAATAATGGCTGGAAATTACAATTCAACTGGTCAAGACTGGTATCAACAAAGATTAAATCAAATAGCATCGATGATGAGTATGCAAAATTCAGATCCGAATTATTTACTTGGTTCATTAATTGGAGATACATTAAGAAAACCTTTCCAAAACTGGTTAGATAATAAAGTATTACCAACAATTACGGGGAGTGGGAATAATGATAATAATAAGCAAGCATTATCGTTAAAAGAAGAATTACTAAACACGCCTATTACTGGATATGATATAAATACTGCTGCACAAGCAAACAATCAAAATATGGATTTAAGCAGATTAGGGCAACAACAAGAACAGCCACAAACACAAGCTCAAATAAATGAAAATAATAATAACTTAACCAATCAAGCGGTAATGCAAGAAGCACAAAAAGATAATGGCTCGTTAAGTGGTAATAATATAATGTCTGACTTAGGTAAAAATGTAGTTAACAATGCAATTTCAAATGTATTTGGTATACCTTCTTTTTATCAGGCCTCATCACTAAAAACTGGTGGTGAGGCTAATTCTTATAATGGACAATCTATTGAACAAATGCTATATCAACAAATAATTGACGCTAAAAATAAATATGCTAGTGCTCAACAAAATGGAGATACTCAAGGAATGAAACAAGCTCAACAACAGGCAAATGGAGCAAGACAACTTGCTGATTTATACGGCATAAAATTAGATGTAGCAGGGGGAGAAAATACAGTTGAAGAAGTACAAAACCGCTTAAATAAAGTTAAAAACTTTGATAATCCTACTTATGATGATATAAAAATGCAATTATTAAATGGTGTTTTGCAATCTAAACAAGACTATGCAAATGCTCAACAAAATAATAATACGGAAGATATGCAAAATGCGAATATGAGAGCAGAAGCTGTTAGACAATTAGCAGATGAAAATGGTATATCAATTCCAGAAGCTGGCTCTGATGTGAGCTTAGAAAACTTAACACGAATGATACAAGGAGAACAAGCTCAACAAAATGCTAAAAAACAACAAGAAGAAACTGAACGAATAAATAATTTAACGCCACAAGAATTGTTAAATCAACCTGATATTACAGTAAGTCCTAATATTTTTTATCAGCGAGCATATCAAAGTTTAAGCGATAAAGGTATCCCAGAATATAGAGCAAGACAAAAAGCTTCTGATATGGCTATGCAGTATGAAGCAAACTATATGAACAATCTTCAAAATGTAATGAATACAACAGGAATTAATCCAGATGGTTCTTTAAATAGTATGGGTATTGCTTTATTATCACAAGCAACATTAGCAAACAATCCTGAAATGGCTCAATTATATGCTAGTCAATTTGCTTCACCAAAAGAACAATGGGGATTTGCTCGTGATATAGATAAGGCAAATTTAGCACAACAATTTACACAAGCGAATATAGATAGAAAATATAAACAATCTGTTGATATGCTTGCTAAAAAAACAGCAGCTCAAAAAGATGTTAATGCTTTTAATGCAGGATTACAACTTAAGGTAAAAGATTATTTAACAAGATTGGAAATGAATATAAGAAATCAAAGTGAACAAAATAAAGCTAATGCCCGTCAAGATGCTGCTCAACAATTAGTAAGTGCTGGAGTATGGGACCAAGGACAGGGATTACTTTATGTTTTAACTGGTAAAATGCCTAATAGTGGTAGTGGTAATAACTCATCATCTGATAAAACACCTGCATGGTCAAGACCGTTAGCGGAAGGATTTTCAAAGGCAAAAGGAACGTTAGATGCTGAGGATATTGACGACTTTAAAAATGAGGTAGCTAAATATTTACCAGAAATGGACGAAGAAGATAGCACATATGTTAATTCAATGATATTAGCACTTGAAGGAATGAGAGAACTTAAAGCTGGATATACCGATATGGCTGAAAAATATTTCAGTGGAATACCAGATAAATACAAAAAAGAATTAATTCCTGGATATTAAAAATAAGGAGATTATATTATGTCTAAATTTTTACAGAAATTTATTAATGCTACTGGACCTGTCGGAACTTATAACGAAGAAGAAGAAAAGAAACGACAAGAAGAAAATGAGTCTACTTTAGATAAAGTAATAGATACTGCTGGTGATATAGCCAGCGGTATTTCTAATAATTATAATTGGGTAAAAAATACCTTAAGCGAAAATTTGCCTGAAGGTGTTCAAAATACATTAGCACCGTTTGGCGATACCTCACCATTAGCTTTATTGTTTGCTGGATTATCAGGTGCTAATGAACTTGAACATAATATGGAAAAAACATATGCACCAACTGCTGCTGAATATAATTATAATTTTGGTAAAGGTGCTGTTAGTGGAGCAAGTTCTGTATCTGGTGGTATTGCTGATATATTCGGTGCAGAAAAAACAGGAAATGAATTTAATGCTGTTACTAATTTAAATAAAAGAGATAAAGAATACAGCGGAGCAGATAACATTTTATCGTTAGACTACATAACCAATCCAGACGGATTAGTTTACGATGCTGGTAATATGGTTGGCTCAATGGCTGCATTATATCCATCTTCATTCTTAGCACCAGCTACAAAAGTAACATCAGCAGCACAGACATTAAAAAAATTACCTTTTTTACGTGGATTAAGCGACGATGCTTTAGAAACAATGATAAAAGGTTCTGCAACTTCTATACCTGAAAGTTTATCTGAAGGTGGTAATGTAGTAAGACAAGCAAAAGAAGAAGGATTGGACGACCCTTATTTACGCGGTTGGAAAACTGCTGGATTGAATTTGCCAGCATTGGCAATATCGAACGGACTTGAATATGGATTACTTGGCGGAAAGATATTTAAACCAGTTGGAAAAGTTGGTGAAAGTGTTCCAGAAAGAATGGTCAAAGGTGTATATCGTTCTATACCAGCAACAGTCGCTACATCAGCTCAACAAGGTTTAGAAGAGTATGTACAGCAAGGTATTTCAAATTTGCAAACAGACAAAGAGTGGGGATTATTACCTTGGAACGCTAGTCAAGACCAGATTGACTCTTTACTCATAGGAGCACTTACAGGAGCACCGATGAGTGGAGCTGCTTCTTATACTCGCTCAATAACCAATCAAAGACCAGAACAAGAAGCTAATACAGGCAATAAAGATATTGATTCATACATTAATGAGGCTTCTGTTACGTATGGAATACCAACGAATATTATTCAAGCTCAAATGCAAGCTGAAAGCAATTTTGACCAAAGTGCGGTATCGGGAGCAGGAGCGATAGGATTAATGCAACTCATGCCAGGCACTGCAGAAGAATTAGGTGTAGACCCTAATGATCCAAGACAAAATGTAATGGGTGGTGTTAAATATCTAAAACAAATGTATGACGCTACTGGCAATTGGCGTGATGCATTAATCGCATATAATGAAGGATTAGGAGCGTGGCAAGAAGGACATAGATATGCTGAAAGTGTAGCGTATGCAGATAAAATATTAAATAACTTAGATGGAGATATTAAAGCACCTACATCATCTTCAATTGATGATATAACAATTAATTTTACAAACGATATATTAAATAGCACCTTTAATGATGACGGTTCAATGAGAGGTGCAAATGAAGATGCGTATAATTTCTTTAAAGATAAAACAGTTAAAGATAGTAATGGAAACTTTAGATTTAATGCTACAGACGAAAATATTACAGCTTTAAATAAAAAATATGGAGAACAAATACAATCTTATCGTTATAAAAATAATGAAACGCAAGATAATTTAACACTTAATAGTACAAATAATATTAATAAGCGTGGTAATGAAAATATAAATGCAACAAATAATAACGTTAATATAAATACGCCTAATCTTGATAAATTGCGTGAATTTGCAAGACAACGAATTAAAACGAGTAGAAATCCAGCAGAAATAAACGACTTACAATCATTATTTAAGAATAATAACGAAGATAGTCAATTTTTAGATGATAATGCAGCTAAAAACTTTATCCTAAGAAATTATGGTAATGAATATAACAATTTTGTAAATAATAATAAAAAACAAGAAAATAAAATAATTAATTATGAAGAAGTAAAACAATCTGAATTAGATAGTAACTTAGTAAAGAATATAAATTCCTATAGACAAGCAGTTAATAGTGGATTTAATAGAAGTAAAAATAAACAAAACTCACTATCACCATTATCACTAATTTTTTCAAGAGATAGTATTCAAAAAGCACAAGATATCGTAAGAAAACTAGATGATAATAAATTACAAAATAGATTTAGTAATTTATTTGGTAGTTTTAATGAGAATACATTAAATCCTAGTACTGTTGGTGGCAATATTGCGGAAAATGAAGTCATAAATGGAACAAATATTCCTGAAGTAGAACAAACAGAATTAATGCAGGGTATGTTTGATGATTTAAAAAACAAACAAAAAATAAATGAAAATGTTCAAAATTTATTACAACAGCAAGCAACGCAAGAAGCTTTATATCAGCAGCAATTGCAACAACAACATGTACCATATAAAACATACCAGGAAAAGAAAAGACGTGAAGTTGAACAGCAATATGCTAACGATATTTATAATGATACAGAAGTACCAGCAAGCGTAGGAACACAGGCAAGAAAAACAGAAAATCGCGGTAGAACAAAAGCTAATAAAGATATATTAGATAAATTTAGAACTACTGAAAATCCAATTTTAAAACAAGGATACATTGATAAATTAGCTGAAAATATAAGTAATATGTTCTCTAGTGGTTATTCAGCTAAGAATAATAAAGGTTCATTAAAAAAACTATCTGATTTTATAAATGCTGAAAGTAGAAGAAATGAATTTTTAAAGCAATTGACAGAAGAAGAACAAAACGTATTAATGTATCTTGACTATACTTTTGAAAATACAGGCAAGGCGTTTAAAGATGTTCTTCAAGAAGCAGAAAACGAACGTAAAAAAATAATAGATAGATACAAAGATATTTTACGTTCACAAATGAAACAAGGTGTAACACCTCGTAGCGTTGCTTATAATAGGGAAACTGGAGAATATATAAATAGTCCAGGTTACTCTAATAATTATCAATGGTATAGAGATATGACCGCTAATGGTACACGTCGTATTAGTAAAAAAGAACTTGAAGATAATTTGGATTATATCGCTGTAGAGCATTTAACTGATGGATACTTTGACCCTCAATATGGCTGGCAAATACCAGGTGGGGGCGATGAACAATTTCATGAAATGGAGGATACAATAAATGTACTTAACTCAATCGCAACAAAAGCAGAAGCCTACGAAGCAGAACGCTTCATACCAACAAAAAATAAAAGAGGCGTTGCAAGTAATAAAGGGAATGTGCAGCAAACAAAACAATCAGAAAAAATAGATTTAATAGGTTTAAAAGCTGTAACACAAGGATTATTAAATCGTTTAAGTGAAGCAAAAGAAAATGGAGAATTACAAAATCCTTCAAGCGTAAATATCAAAAAAGTAGAAAAAGATATTAATAGCGATAACTATACTAAGCAAAAGAAAGCTATTGATTTTGTAGGCAACAAATTAGATGAAGCATTACCAATTGAAGAAAAACAATCCATAAAGGAAAATATCTCAAGAACAATTTCTAATACATCTGAAATAAATACTATTATTGAACAAAATAAAAATAATGAACAAGCAAAAGAAGTTGTAAATGAAGAAATATCAAAACAGCCAGATGAGGTTGAAGAAAAACAAAACGATAATAAAATTACAAAAGAAAAAAAATCTAAACCAATAGAAGAAAAACCACAAAAACAAACTTCTAAAAAACAAGAAAATAAAAAAGATAGTCAAGAAAAGCAAACTTCATTTGTTGATGTAAAAACAGCAGAAGATGATTTATTGAAAGCGTTTGGATTAAAACGTGCTAATACTGAAAAACATAAGCAAAAAAAACGTGTAAAAATTGTAGATGATAGTGATAATGCATTAGAGGCTGAATGGGATAAATTAAACAAAGCACTAGATAATTTGTCAGCTAATCCACTATTTAATCCTGAAGTAGTAGTTCCTTTATTTAAAATAGGTATGATTTATGCTCAACGTGGTATAAATAATTTTGCTAATTTCTCTGAACGAATGATTGAAAAAGGTGGAGAACGTATAAAGCCCTGGATAAAACCTGCATGGAATATGACAGCTTCATATCAAGGTGATGATTTAGATGAGAATAAATTAGCGGCTGCATTTCAATATGTAGGTTCTAAATGGGAAAACGGAACAAAATCATTAGATAAAATAAAAAGCGATTTTGAAGAATTGGTAGGAAATGAACAAGCTGAACCATATATGCAATATATTGAAGTAGCACATAAAGGAGCACAAGCTTATTTCAATCCAGATATACCAGTGGTACAATTAAAAGAAAATGATAATATAGAGGTGAAAGAAAATGTTGATGGCAGCACCAGCAACAATACTGAACGAGATAGCGAAGGGAACAATAAAAACCCAGTGGGGGCAGATAATGAAAGCGAAGGATCCATTAGAGGAAATGGAGAAGAAAATAACGGACAGACTTCACAAGACAGAAAAGGACAGCGTAGTATACGCGTTCAGTCTAGTAGCTCCGATACTAGCAGAACGACTAGCGATAGCACAGTTCGCAAAGAAAGTTCCACAAATACGAATGGAAGCACCAGAAATACTAACTTATCAGGAAGCATTAGAGATAGCTATGAAGGAAGTACCGTATTTGACAAAGGAAGAACAGAACCAATTAGTAAACCTTCTGAAGAACGACAGCTCAATGAAGGAAATTTATTAAAACAAGATAAAGCAATTTCAAAAGAAAAGGCAAGTAGGCTTGATGATATTAAGCATGACTTGCCTATTTTATTGCCTGAACAACAAAGTGATGTGTTATTTGCTGAAGAACGTCTTATTGAAAATCAAAAACCTGGTGTAATGTTTACTAATGGTACGGGAACGGGGAAAACATATACAGGACTTGGCATATTAAAAAGATTTGTAAATCAAGGTAAAAAGAATATTTTAATTGTTACTCCTAGCAATGATATCAATAAAGCATGGATAGACGCTGCTAAAAAAGATTTTGATATTAAAATCACTCCGCTAGAAAATACAAATGATATTGGAAAAGATGTTGTTGTTACTACTTATGCTAACATGGGATATAATAATAATCTTGTTAACAGGGAATGGGATTTAATACTATGCGATGAATCACATCGTTTGATGAGCAGTGAGCAAGCAAAAGTTACAGCTTCATTAAATAATTTAAGAGCGTTAACATATAATCATAATGGACTATATGAACGTTTCCAAAGATTAAGAGCTGAAGAATATAAAACTGTTGATGATTATGCACAAAAAATAAAAGCTGGAGAAGCTACTGAAAAAGAAGAGAAAGCAAGACAAGATTTAATAGATAAGTTATCAAAAGAAAGAGAAGAATTATTTAAACAATGGCAAGAAATAAAAGAAGAAGATAAGCCAAAAGTAGTATTTTTGTCTGCTACTCCATTTGCATATGTTCCGAATGTTGATTATGCCGAAGGTTATTTATTCAGTTATGGAGAGGATAAGGAAGGATTTTATTCTTATAATCAGCCTAATCCATATGAAGATTTCTTTATTAAACATTTTGGTTATCGCATGAGATATAATAAGCTCACAAAACCTGATGCCGATGTAAATACATCTCTTATGGAAATGGAATTTCACAAATTCCTTGAAGATAGTGGGGCCTTATCGGGAAGGATTTTAACTACAAGTAAAGATTATGATAGAGGCTTTATTTTAGTTGATAGTGGCGTTGGTGCCAAAATTGATGAAGGTATTCAATTCTTATGGGATAATAATAAAAAATATGATTTATTATTGGATCGTGTAAGAAATAAACTAAAAGGAAATAAAACTCGTTATATCTTAGAGGCAATAAAAGCAAAGTCGGCAATTGATTTAGTAAAAGAATATCTAAAAGGAAATAAAAAAGTAGTTATTTTCCATGACTTTAAAAAGAATGAAGCAAGCAATCCATTTGTTTTGACAAAAGAAGATTTCATTTATGTTGATGATGAGGGTAAAAGTGGATATAGCAAAGAAGCTATGGAGCAATACGAATTATTTAAACGTGAACGACCAGATTTATTGAATTTAAATTTAAAAGATTTAACATCACCTATAAATAGATTTATTGAAGCTTTTGGAGATAAAGTTGGTATATATAACGGAAGCGTAGATAAAAAGACAAGAAGCAACATGATAAAAGAGTTCAACAAAGATAATGACGGATTAGATGTAATTTTAATTCAAAGAGCGTCAGGTAAAGAAGGTATTAGCTTACATGATAGAACAGGTAAAAAGCAACGTGTTCTAATTGATTTAGGTTTACCAACTAGACCAACAGACGCTATTCAATGTGAAGGTCGTATCTATAGAGTAGGTGTAAAATCAAATGCTATATTCCGTTATTTAAATACGGGCACAAATACAGAAGCATATATCTTTTCATCAGTAATCGCCGAACGTTCATCAACAGCAGAAAATTTAGCGTTAGGTGAAAAAGCAAGAAATTTAAAAGAGTCATTTATCGAAACCTTTGAAGAAAGTAGAGATAGTGATAGCTGGAAAAAATATTTGCCTAATAGTAAAACAGAAGGTACAGGCGGTGTACAAAGAGATAGACAGCAACAGTTAAATATTACTCCTTTTGAACGAGCTAAAAGTTATTATTATGCTAACCAAAAGAAAACAAGCAAAAATAAAGCTAGAGAAGGTATAGACTATTATCCTACCCCAGAACCTATCGGCTATAAAATGGTTGAATTTGCTGATATAAAATCTGGTGATAGTGTACTTGAACCAAGTGCAGGTCATGGGGCTATTGCAAGATTTTTCCCAGAAGATACAAAAAATGTAGCTATAGAACCAAGTTCAGAATTAGCAAATACAATACGCTTAAGATTTAACAAAAATGGTCGTGTAATAGAAAGTACATTTGAAAATTACGATGTGCATAATAAATTCAATGAAATTGTAATGAATCCACCTTATGGAACTGCTGCTAAAACAGCTATGGAGCATTTGGAAAAAGCATTTAATCATCTTCGTGATGGCGGTCGTATTGTTGCACTTTTACCTGCTGGAAACTCTATGGGCAAGCGATTAGATAAATGGTTAAATGGTGTACCTAATGCTAAAACAAAAGCTGAACGCGAAGGCGAAAAGCGTGCAGTAATAATGAAAAAAATAGAGTTACCATCAGTAACTTTTGAAAGAGCAGGTACTAAAGTTGTAACAGACATTTATATAATTGATAAATACGAAAATGAAGCTGATAGAGAAAAAGCTTTAAAAATTAAAGAAGGTACTTTATCTTTTAGAAATATTGATGAAATAAATACTCTTTTTGATGAGATAGAAGATATCATTGCACCAAGAAGAATTTTAAAAGGTGATGTTATTCAAAAAGAAGTACAAGAGTATAATGACAATATTTCTAATGATAATGTTGATGAAAATACTTCAATACAAGAAAATAGCGATGACATGTTTGAAATAACAGATTTTAAACATACCAAAACTGGTGAAATCATGAAACGTGTCAAAGTAAAAGAACAAATGGATTTTCAACAATTAAAATCTTTAGCAAAACAATCTGGTGGTGGATATAGTAGATTTGCTAAAGGTTTTTTATTTTCGTCATCAGAAGATAGACAGAAATTTATTAATGCGGTTAGAGGTTTAGGAAATAAAGAGCAGGCAGTAGAAAAAGTAAATGTAAACGATTTTTCATTAATACCTAATAATAGAATAGAATTAATTAGTGCGTATGCATTAAATCCTGGATTACAGGTATTTGAAGATGGTGATATTGGAGGATATGCTGTTGTTGCTTTATTTAGAAGAGATAAAACTTTCTTTGCTGGCGATCATTTAACTAATGAAGAATATAAGCTTTATAGAGCTTTTAAAGATGGCCAATTAGATAAGAATACCTTGTTAGAAGATAAAACAAGCGATGACACTATAACAATTAATATGGAAGATGTAAGCTATTCTTTTGCTGAAGATATGTATAAAAAATTAGATGAGTATGTAGATATTAGGGAAAAAGCTGATTTCGATAATGTTAAAATTGGCGATTATGAAAAAGAAATATCTGCAATCGGCGATAGAATGGGAACTCCAATATATTGGTTTACAGGTCCAAAAGGATTTAGAGGTTGGCACTCTCACGGTACAACATATCTTAATGTAAATGGTAACTGGTCCCACCCTAAAGTATTTTGGCATGAAACATTCCATTGGATAGCCAGAAATAATCCTAGTTTGTTTAATGATATGTTAAATGATATGAAGAAGAGAATAACATCTAAACAAATTAATGATTATCGTAAAATTGTTTGGCGTGGTGATAAATTATCTGAAGATAAAATTATTGAAGAAATGATGGCTGATAGTTTTTATGATGTAGTTAAACGTGTTAAATATTTAAGAAATTTAGGCAAAGAAAATAAATCTTTGGCCAAAAGATTAATTTCATTTATTCGTGATTTAATGAATAGATTTACTGATTTCTTAAACAATCCTAAAGCTAGACTTACTACAACTCAAAAGAAATCAATGCTCAAAAACTTTAATAATCTAGCGTTATCTATTGTTGATAATCAGGGGAATAAACTATTTGAACGTGGAAAAGATGGCGAGATAAAAATTAATGATAATAAAGATTTTTATTCTATAAGTAAAGAAGAAGAGGAGTCTTTAATTCGTCAATATGGTGAGGATTATATGAGCGTTTTATTTGATGATGACGAATATAACTCTCAATTTTCTGCTGACAATGATAAAAGTGTTGATAGTGCTACAGGTATTTTTAAAGGTGCTTTTAAAAATATTAAAAATAGATTTACTAAAAATAAAAAAGATGAGCGTATAAAGATATACAGTAAAAGTGCACATGATAAAAAAGTTGATGAGCTTGGTAATATTGGTGGCTTTGAGTCTATATTATCATCACCAACACGATTAGCCGAAAAGTATGTAGCATTTAAACCTGTACTTACTTATGCTGATAATGCTATGCGCAAATTGCTTAAAAATCGTCATTATTATAATAAAAAGTTAAATGAAGCGTTTGATTATCTTGAAGATAAAAAAGAAGATATGGCAGAATTAAATGACTTGATGTTTAAAGGTGATGCATTAAGCGAAGAGTATGGAAAAGGCATAACTGATTTTGAAAAACGTGCAGATAAAATCGTAGAAGAAACAGGAGTAAAAAAAGGTACAGCTAAAGCATATATTGCTATTAGAGGTCTTTTAAATGAGTGCTATGAGTTAATAAATAGAGCTAGAACGCAAATACAAACAAAATCAGAAATTATTTCTAAAAGTAAACTTGAAGGATTAAAACAAAATAAATTCGTCAATATCTTAGATGAGGTTCAAAGTGAAAAAGATAAGGACGATGTTTTGGTAACGTATGAAATTCGCCCTAGTCATATAAGACAAGATGTTTGCAATAAAGAACAATTAGAAGCTCTAAGAAATAATGAAGCTATTCAAATTTTAGAAGAAAAAGAAGGAGTAACGGAAAAAGATGGAAGTACTCATATTTACGGCGATGATTACAGTACACCAAAAGGCGAAAAAATAAACCTTGATAATAACAAGCTATACACTGTTAAATATCGTGAAGCTATTCCAAAAGTAAATAAATTAGAAGGATATGTACCACACTTTTTCCATGATTTCTATGTAGTAGTTCAAAATGATGATGGAACTACTACAACTGTGGATAGTGGAAGAAATGTAAAAGAAGCCTATAAAAAAGCAGAACAGTATTTAAAAGACAATGAAAATGCTAAGTTAATAATTCGCCCTAAAAAGTTTGATTTTAATGAGGTCGGAATTGATGAAGAATATTATGCTGAAATGGTTGGCGATGGTGCTTATAAAAAAATAAATGAACGTATTGCAAATGAATTTGATATGAGTATTGATGATGTCGAACAACTTTTGAATAAAAAAGGTGATAATAAAAACAAGGTAAGACGCTCTAGTAAACATCGTTTCTTTGGAAATATCCAGCATAGAACAGGTGCTAAAGGATATGAAGATAAAGATTTAAATTGGGTGTTAAGACATTACTTCAATAGTGCTTGTAGATATGAAGCATTAGAAACGGAATTTAAGCCTAAGGCCATTTCTTATTTTGAACGTATATATGGAAGAATTGGTACGGATAATAAATATCTTAATGGTACAGCTAGATATATCAAAGACTATATCAATGATGTAAACGGTAATCCATCAGCATTAGAAAATTCTATAAGTACATGGCTCAATAATCGCAGACTGTGGAGATATTTATTTACATCGCGTTATGGTGAAAGAGCTGCATTATCTGTTGCTGGTAATATAACAAATAAAATATCTATTTTAAAACTCGGTGTATGGAATGTGTCATCGGCTATGCTTAATTTAACACAGCTTTTAAATACGACAGCATTACTAACAGATAAAAACCCTATAAAAGCTGCTAATGAAATAAGTAAGGCAATTAAAGATATAGCTTCACTAACAGAAGGTCAAATTGAAAAGAGAATAGCAAAATTAAAACCTGATGAAAGAAAAGCCATGGAAGATACGGGCGTACTTCATGAATTAGGGCTTGATAGTGGTGCTGGTTATAGTAAAACAAGCTTTGGTAAATGGGGCGACCGCTCAATGATTTTATTTAAAGCTTCAGAAAGATTAGCACGTTGTGCAACTATTCTTGCAGCATATAGAAAAGCAAGAAATGTATTAAATAAAAATCATGATGATGCTGTTAAATATGCTCGTGATATAAACCGTAAGGCTAACTTTGATTATGGCGTAAATGATGCCCCAAACGTATTCAGACGTGGAAGCATTATAAGCCAGGTGTTATTTCAGTTTATGAAATATCCTATAAAACAATTTGAGTTAATGCGTGATTTTATTCCATTTAATGGTAGAAAAGACGCAACATGGCAACAAAAGACTACATTTTGGGGTGGTTGGATTTTCTTTGCTGGTGCGTTTGGTTTACCAGCAGAAGATTTATTATGGGCTCTTGTTGGCTTGATTTCTGAACCTGTATTTGGAGTAAGTCCAAAACAAGCAGTAAGACAATTTTTATTAGAAGCTAGTAAAGACGCAAGTTTGCCAGAAAGAGTAGCTATAAGAACATTATTGTATGGTGGTTTGAGTAACGTTGGTATAGATATTAGTTCTCGTGTTGGTATGAATGATATAATACCAGGATTAGGAGAAGATTATAACAAAGATGCAAACCCTGTAATTAAAGCTATGGAAAAATTCGGCGGTGCTACTGGCGGTACTATTGCTCAATTTTATTTAAATGCTACAAAAGGTGATAATTTAGGAATGTTACGTTCTATATCACCAGGTATGTATAATATATATACCGCTGCTATTGGTGAAAGCAGGGACGGAAGAGGACGAATTACAACAAAATATGATGATGCTATGAGTAGAATTATTCGTGGTATGGGCTTTAAATCTACAAATGAAGCTATAGATACCGAATTAGGATCGCTTAAATATTACAATATGAATAAGACATCAAAAGAAAAACAAAATGCTATTGATGATTACCTCGATGCAGAAGAGCGAAAAGAAAACCTTGCACCATATGCAAAAAAATTAAAAGAGTTAGGAGTGAAAAGAAGTACAATAGTAAAAGCTAGAAAAGACCGTAAAAAAGATAGAAGAGAACGATTAAAAGAAAAAGATACTCCAGAATACTATCAAGGAGCAGAAGCTCTAAGTTGGTAAAATAAAGGCTAGGAATTAACGTTCCTAGCCTTTATTTTTATTTACATAACTTTTATAATGCCCATTTGACAAGCTCCTGCTAAAGCGGTATGTAATATTTCGCTTCTAGCATCAAAATATAATTGAGTCGATATATTGTTTTCTACTGTGGTAACGGTATGGTTTTCACCTTTTATATATCTACCATTAAAAACAATACTTTGTATTTTATTTTTTAAGGTGTTTTCTTTCACCCATTCATAAAGCTGGATCCACTTTAGCGGGTCTTTAATTTTTTTAATAAAAACATTTCCTTTGTTATCGTAAACATCTATATAAATTTTTGATATATAAGGTGGCTCTATTTCTCTTATGGCTTCATTGGCTGTTTTATCATTTATTAAAGCTTTGCCATTACTTCCACCAGTTTTATAATCAAACCTACGTTCATTTAAAACACATTCGTATTCTTTTTTTATTTGAGAATACATTTTAAAATTACTTTCAATTTTTTTGAAAATAATACTTTTATCGAACAATGATGATGACATATATACATTCCTCCTTTAAGTCCTGCCTGACTAAAGAAGTTATTTTTTAAAATGGAATTTCTTCATCTGGTGGTACTTCACTTCCAAAATTTTTAGCAGCTTCTGGAACTGCACCACCAGTATTAGTTGTAGATTTAGACCCCATAAATTCAACTGATTGAGCTATGACTTCAGTTACATAACGCTTACTTCCATCTTTAGCATCGTAGTTTCGTATTTGAATACGACCTTCAATTAAAACTTGAGTACCTTTTACCAGGTAATTTCCACATACTTCAGCTAGTTTATCCCATATAACAATTGGAATAAAATCGGCTTGCTGTTTATCTTTTTCTTTTGTAAACCTACGATTAACAGCTAAAGTGAAGCTCGCCACTGCTTTTCCTGTTTGTGTATAACGTACTTCTGGGTCTTTAGTCAATCTTCCAGCTAAAATAACTTTATTCATACAATCACTTCTTCCTCATGGTTACTATCTATTAAAAACAATTTACCTTTTCTAGTATCAAATGAATTATTTTCTTTCATTATTTTTATTAAGGCTAATAGCGATTGCTTAGAAGCAACCGCTATATTAATTTTATTTTCATTACTAAAAGGTTTATATACTAACTTCACTTTATCACTCCTTTTCTTCTTCTTTAAATTCAGCATCAATACATTCTCCTTCTCCTTCTCTAACTCTTCTATTCCATTGATTAATGGCAAACTTTATAGCTGCTTTATTTTCTGCTTCACAACAACTATATATAGTATCTGTTTCTTTTTCAACACCACATATAGTGCATTTTATTACCAGGCTAAATAAATTGATATTTGGGTTCATTAGTTTTCCTGTGTCTGAAATAACCAATGTATCTAAATCTGAATCATCAATATCGCGACCATATAAAACAGCTTCGCCACCACAAAATGGACAAGGTTTTATATATGGCAAATTTCTTTTTGCTGCTGTTATCATTTCGTTGTAAGAAAATCTCACCATATTTTCAAAGTGTCTTTCTCTTTCTGCTATCTTTTTTTTAATAATTTTACTCCTATAATAATCAATGCCTTTATTTTTCTTTGGCAAAATATTTTTTCCTGGTTTATATATGTCAATCATTTGTTTGCTCCTCGTTTATACTTTCAAGAAATCTAACCATTAAAGCCATAGCCTGAATGGCTTCTTCTTGAATATGTTCAATACCGCCTAAATGTTCTTTGGTTCTGTTTGGTAAATAAGTTTCATTGACAGCCTCTGTCATTTCGCCTATCTCTTCTGCTATAAGTCCTAACCATTGATGAGGCGATAAATGTTTTTCATCGCCCCATTGTTTTTCTTGCTTTTCTACCATGTGTAAAATATCATATATTGCCATGCCAGCATAAGACATTTTACTATATCTTTCTAGCTTGTATGGTTTATTGAATAAAAAACAATGTTCTTGTTTTTCTTTGTATTCTTTATTTGTTTTAAGGTTCATTATTCTGCCTCATATAAATTAATTAGTGGTTGATTTTGGTTAAATATTTTCATTATTTTTTCTTTGTTAGCTTCAGCTTCTTCTACCGATTTAAAACAATTTCCTGTTAGAAATGAAGATATATCAGTAAAATAATTATTCCATCTAGAACAATAAATATTTTTGCCGTCAAAATAATAATATTCTTCATTTAGTTTTGGCTTCCATGCCGATATGATTTTAAAGTTATTATTAAATAAAATATTTGTTAATGCTTCTTCCACTGCTAATGTCCAATCATTTAATAATGACGAAAAAACATATACTTCTGGTACGTAGTTATTTGTGGATTTAACTATTTTATATCTTTTCGTTTTGTTATCTATACTAACAAAAAAAGGCTCATCATAACTTAAATTATTTTCTTTCATAAAATCGTTCAATAAATGTTCATTTTTCATTTATTCCACCTCGTTTAAATCAATCAACGGTTTATTTCTTTTACATAATTTTTTTATTTTTTCTAGATTAGTTTCTGCTTCTTCTCTAGTTCTAAAACAATTACCAATTAGAAAGAATGCACAATCACAATCATTGCTTTCACTAAAAGTATCTTTAATAATATCCCAGCCACGAACAATTCTATAATATTCTTCTCCAGTTTTAGGCTTAAACGGAATTTTAACAACCTGTACTGTATCGTTAAATACAATATCATAAAGAAGTTTATCTTCATCAAGTGGATTAGACATATCTTCTCTATCATCTTTCCAACGATTTTCAGAATCATCAAATCCTTCTATTGAAACAATGCTCACAAAACTTTTTCCATTACAAATACGTTTAATAATTTTTACTATGCCCTTTTTTTGTATATCTTTATATTCTTTAAACCATTTCCATTTAATAATAAATGGTTCATCGTATTTCAAATTATTTTCCTTCATGAACTGTTCAATCAAATGTATATTTCTCATCGTTACCACTCCTAACCCATATATTTAAAAGTAAGTTCTGATTCTAATACTCTTTCACCATTTTTATAAAACGTTATTAATTTTTGATTACTATAGTTTATATCGCTTACTTCCATAGTTATTTCGTTTTCTTTTAGAATTGTATATATTTCATTGCTTTTATTTATTTTATAGTTTTCTGCAAATACTCTAGGTACGGTCTGGAGGAACGCTGTATTTAATGCAAGTCTTAAACACAGCATCACATCTTCCGTATTGTTGCTATATATTTTATTTCTAATATTTTCATGTATTAATTCCATGTTATCAAAATAAATTTATCTCCCTGTTGCATACTGAATTTAGGTATATACACTCTATGCTACTATGTCCAGCATTTGTTTGAACTCGTATAGAATGTTTATCCCAACCATGTTCTAAAACAAGAATTTCATCGTAAAGTTTATTACTGTAGCTACTTATGACTACAGGCCCTTTATGTTTTAAGATTAATTCTAATAACTGTTTATGTTCATTTTCTTTTGCCATTTCATGTTCATAATGCATATTAGACCTTGTTTCTTTCAAGTAGGGTGGATCCATATATATAAGACAATTCTTTTTGTTATACATATGGATTAATTCTAATGCATCGCGATTTTCAATTTGAGCCATTTTAAGACGGCTAACTATACTTAATATTCTATCTGGCAATTCCGCCCAATATTTTGGACGGAATACGCTATTTGTTCTATCATGGGCCCAGCTTGTTTCTTGATATGTTTTACCGCCGAACCCTTGCCAGATAGCAACTAAATACATTCTAGCTCGTTCGATTTCATTATATTTTTTATTTGCATAATTTCTTCTGCAGAATGTATACTCTACTTTTGAATAAGGTGTCATTTCTATTTTTTTTGCTAATTCTATTGGATAATCTCTGCATACCTTGAATAAATTTATAAGGTTATTATCGATGTCGTTTATGGTTTCTGTTCCTGATGGGGCTTTAGTAAAGAAAACGGCACCGCTCCCAAAGAACGGTTCTAAATATGTGCCGTGCATTGGAAAATAACTCGCTATCCATTTTGCTATTCTCCATTTAGCACCAGGCCAACGCAATATTGGTTTAGTATTATTCATAGCAATACTCCTTTATCTACAGTAATAGTTTAGATAAAATAGCCATTAAATCATAACCAACAATCCACATACAAAAATATATGGCAGCAAAAATTAATCCAACAAAAACAACTATTTTAATAAACATAATGAATAAGCAAAAAATAAAATATAAAAACAATAGTATTGATTGAATGATACGTTTTTTTCGTATTTCTTTACGTCTTTGTTTTGTTCTTTCTATCATATCAGGCATAATTTAAATCTCCTTATCTTAATTTCGGATTGTAATCTTCAAAATTATTGGTACTTTTAAATATCCATTTATTGTTAACCCATCTTTGCATATGCTTTATATTTTGTGGAGCATTGGCTTTGTTATATATCATTACATAAGGGTCAAACCCATTATCTCTAAGCCAATAAATTCTTTTTAAATCTTCATCAAAAGAACTCCAATAATTTGTCAAAACATATACCATTAAATAACGATAACTTAATTTTAAATTTTCTTTTATAAACAAAAACTTTTCTTTTATTTCTTCATCTCGTGGATTATCCCACGCAAAATGAAAAGCTTTTACTTTTACTTGTTTTAAAAGATTAATGTTATTTTGGTTTATTAACCTAGCATCTAAACCTTGAGTAAAATCAACATAAGCTTTTGAGTTTATAAGTTGTTCTAATAAATCCATATGTTCATCACATGCTAGTAAGTTTGGGTCAAGCAGTTTTATTATTTTTTGACCCTGCCAAAAATCATTTAAATTTGCTACTTTTACTGATTTATTACCTTCTTTTTTGCACACTATACAAAATGGGCAATTTCTAATACAGCCACGAGTAAGAAATCCGTAAGCGATATCTGAAAACTCATCTCCATATAGTTCATAATCTGGATACATATTTTCAATTTTATCTGGTAAGTTGCATCTAGGATTTAATGTTATTCCTGTACCGCCGACGATTACGCCAAAATTAATAAGCATATTAGCTATTTCCCTATTTTCTTCAAATACGCATGCAGCATAGATTACATCGTATTCATTTTCAAAGAAAGGTGCTTGTCCATCTAAAATATATTTCTTATCAGCTTTTGTTAGTTTCAAAAAACTAACATCATGATTATTCTTTTTTAAATATGATGAAAGCTTCATCAGCGATAAATTAGGGAAATTGTGGCTATCAATATCAATTAATAATATTTTCAATTAATATACTCTCCTTATTCAATTTCCTTGAAAATGATATTTGGATATTTTTCAAGAAGCTGCTTTTTCTTGTTGATGTAAACTCTTGTTTTCATGCCTTTTACATCAACTACTTCTTCGTGACCATCTGTATATTGGACCACAAAGTCTGCTTTGTAGCGAACGGCTTTTATTCGCTCACCATTTTCTCTGGTGAATGCTTCCTGAAGTGTGAAGTCTTTTTGCATCACAAAGGATTTCACTACACCAGCTTTTTTCAAGAGCAGAAGCTCTGAATAATATTGAGCCTCTGCCTTGCTGTCAAATATAATACCGTCTATTTTTGTTTTAACGGCGTTATATTTGTTTTTCTTTGTTATTTTATCTGTGCTTATTTTTGTGTTGCTTGTAGGCTTGACATTCTTTTTGTAATTAAGTTTAAGAATATCTTCCTCGGTTACGTTCTCCCAACCTTTCATTTGATGTCCTCAATTATTTTTAAAAGTTCTGGATTGTCCCACTTATTACCAATTACTTGGTAATAACTTATGTCTTGTGCTGGAACAGCACAGTTTTCAATTTCAATCATAAATCCTGCTTCTTCTTCGTCCCAGTAAACTATGCCTAAAGTTCCATCGTCTAAATCTTGAACGATGTCGCCTTCATAGGCTTTATATTTATCACTATAATCTTTTATTCCTGTACATTGCCCTACAGTTTCTGGATTTACTGAAACTTTGTCATCAGTAACACGGTCGAAAATGAAAACTTTGTTAGTCGTTGGTTGTATAAATAACGATCCATAAATCCATTCCCCTTTTTTATATCCGTTTTGTTTATCATCATGAATACATTTACCTCTGAATAATATTTTTCTCATGCTTATACCTTCATATCATTAATGTTATTTTCATAGATTCAAGATTTTTTAAATCTAATGTTTTATTAGATTTAATTGCAATAGATATTTTGTTTAATATATCTTTTGCTATACAATAATTTTTTAGTGCATCATCATCGGTAATGACGAATAATCTTTTTTCTTTGTTAATTAATTTAGCAATTATGGAAACGTTATATTCCATGTGCTTAATATAAATGTTTTGAATATTTATGGCATTAAGTATTTCTCTTTTACCAATCAAGAAGCAATTAGGCTGTTGGTTATTTTTATTTTCTGATGTACGCTCTGCCATTTTTTTGTATAATACTAATATTTCAGGCGGTATCTTTGCACTTTCCATTAGTTTAAAAATTTCATCTTCGTTAAATTTGTTCATATTATCTAATAAAACATGAACAAACTTTGTTAATATAAATGCATTAGTATTAATTTTTAAATCATCTATACTAGCTGATATCTGTGTAAATGCGTTATAGCCTTCATGACCTGAAATAGCTAAAACAAAGCCATCTATTTTATCATCTGGCATTGTATTTAAAATTTTTATCATTTCGTCCAAAATATCTTTTTTATTCATCGGTATACCTCTTGTTTCTAAATGTTTTTACCATATACATTGCGATAAATTTCTTTTAATTCTTTTATTATTTTTTCTTGCTCAGTGTAAAAACTTAATTCATAAATAATATGGCATACATGATTGTAGGCTTCGTTATTTTCTTTTGGTATTTTACTTTGTATGTCTAATACCATGTCCCAAAATGCATTGGCACTAGATATATAAGTATCATCATCATTTTCAAGTGCTGTTACTAAATCTATAATCATAACTTGTAAATCGTCCAAAATTATTCATCACCTTTATATAATTTGCTGTTAATGATTTCTTCATAGTTTTCATCATATGTATGATAGGATCTTAATGCTTCTTTTATTGCACCATCAGTATTAAAAATTGCATCAGTTCCCACAGCTCCTATCAATAAAGTTTTGCAATAAAGATATACAAACTTTGAAATATTTTCGTCGCTGTTTTTATATTCCAATACAGTAAGTGTTTCACCATTGGGAAATACAACGTCTATATATCCAAAACCATCAGCATATTTACATTCAATTTTTTGTATGTTGCTATAAGGTATAATAGTTAAATCATCATCTTTACTTGTTATTATCATGTTTATTACTCCTTAAACCACTTCATGCACCCTATACGCATGAAGTCTTTTATTTGTGTATCTATTAAAGCTTTAATATTTTTTCTTTTTGGTGCTTTAGCTTTAACTTTGCACTCATAGTTACAAACTGTTATTATTCCTGCAATTCCTTTTACTCTCTCTTGTATTTCATTTTTGTGCTTTTTATATATCTCCAAAGGAAAAGCATAATATAAAGCACTTACGAGCGGAGAAGAATGATATATTTTCTTTTTGAAATCACTTCTGAAGTCGTTTATATCGACCTTTATTTCGACTTCAGCTAGATATCCAGATTTAGTGATATATATAAAGTCTGCTTCATACATCTTGCTTGATTTTTTCCATGACTCAAGTTTTTCTATCTCTGGTCTATATTCACCAGTCATCAAAACATTTGGTATGCAGATATTTTTTATACCAAAATGCTTTCCCAGCATTATTTGCATTTCTTTTTCTGTCATCGTTATGCCTCATTTGTGTGCCCAAAATAAATCGTTTGACAATCTTTTAACAAACATTTCTTTTGGCATTATATGTTTTTCTGGGACTTGTTGTTTAGGCTTTTTAGTTTTTATTTCTTTGCGTGCGGCTTTTCTTTTCAAAGCTCTTCGACAACATTTTTCGCAGCAGTAAATGTTGTTCTTTGTTTTTTGCCAAAACTCTTTGCCACAATAAGCGCAACGGCTTATTCCTGGTGTGAAGTTGCTTCGTCCATGTCTTTTTTCACGACGCTTGCGATTTATGGCTTCTTTTTTGCATTCATCGCAGCAGTATTTTTCCGTTGATGTTTTGCGAATAAATATAGTATCGCAACCATCATTTGCACATTTTACTGGTTCTCCTATTTTGCCCATAATTGTTACGCTCCTTTTACAAATTCAATTGCGTCTTTGCCGTTGAGCATTCTCTCATTAGCTTTTTGTGTTAATGTCATCGGTGCTTCAATACCGTTGAAAAGGTCTAAATTTTGCTGTGCTATTTGATAGCATATTTTGTTCTCGTAGTTATTTTCTTTTCTAGCTATGAGGTTTTCATAAACCTTAGCAAACCTAGGAAATATATCATAGGTCGCTGTGGCTATTTCATAAGCACCAATAAGCTGAACAGCACGACGGATAATTGGGTGGCTCCAGTCGATACCGTTTCGAGATACGCTCCCTAATTTTCTCTTTACTTCGTCCCATGCAGTATATACATCTGGCGGTGCGTTCTTTTTTACACTGGCCATTATGTTTTTTGCTTCTTCGCGTATCTCTCCTGGAAGAGGTAACACTGAAATTTGTTTTTTGCGCAAAATCTTTATAGCTGCCATTTTACCGACATCGTAAGTGATGTCTGATAAGACCAATGACCATACGTTGGCCGTAGCTGATAGGTCGAACTTTTGCGTATTTGGCATTACGCAAGTGAAAATGGTTATTAATTTGCTTGCTTCATCAGTAGTCATCATCATCACCCCACATATCGCCAATATCTCCTAATGCTGGAGTATTGGTGCTTTTTTCTGCTGCACTTCTTAGACTTTCCAATGCAACATTTTTTACTGTTGGTACTGCTTTTGGCTTATTGTCAATGATTGTAACCGTATCCGTTATATCCTCATCGTTCCATCGTTCGCCACTTAGCCACGAAGAAGGATAAGGAATGTATTGACCGTTATCCTTTAGCCAATCTAGCGATTTCTTTTCTCGCTCGATGCAGTCTAGCATTTGCTGTAAGAGTTCGTTATTTGGCTTTATCTTCATGAAAACCTTGTAAGCTCTTTTCTTGTCTTTACGTTTTGGGTATGCTTTCCAAAACTTATCAAACCTTTCATCAAGAGTTTTAGGTTCTTGTGCGCAAGTTTCAGTTGCGCATATATTATTATTATTCTCTGTGTATTCTATGTTAGTATTCTCTGTTATAGAAGTTACCATTTCGGTAACTTCCAATTTACCCTTTGGGGAAGTTCCATTTTTACCTTTGGGTAAATTGGGATTTACCTTTTGGGGAAGTTCCATTTTCTCATCTGACACGTTTTGCGCACTTATTTGCGCATTTCCTTTTGATGATATAGTGTATAAATATTCGTCTAATTGTTTGCATATTTCTTCATAGTTTGGTCGTAGATGTGTGGTTGGTATACCACCGAATTTATATCTAGCTACAACTATTAAATTTTTATCTAATAAATTCTTTACTGCTCGGTCATACTGTTTTTCACTTATTCTGATTTCGTCCCACCAATCGGAACGTTTTTTGGCTATCCAGTATTCACCGTCTTTTTTTATTTGGGCACGTATGGTGCCGTTTTTGTAAGGGCTAAACCAATACATTATTTGCCCAAGTAATGTACCTTCTACTAAACCACCTGCAATATCTATGTATGCATGCAACGTATGATTGAAGTTACTTGCAAATACATTGTTGGCTATAAGTTCTAATCTATTCATGTTTGCACCTCCTATTTTTTCAATATTCAGTCTACATTACATTTAGTTGGTACTAGGATTACGTTAATATTACATTTACCTAGTACCAACACTACATTTAAACTACATTATTATTAAATAAACTCTGCAAAAATATCTTTACGTGAGCGTTTTATTTCTTCTTTTTTCTTTTTATTAGATGAGAATATATCGTTTAATTTCAATTCTTTTGTTGTACTCTCTCTTGTTATCATGGTCGATCTCTGATTTACTAAATCAAAAATTTCATTCATGCTGGAAGAAGGTAAACTCAATCCAGCTAAAACTATTACATTTATCTTTCTGTTATTAAATGTATAGAATGCATCTAATGGATAACCAACAGAAGTCTGAATATCTTTTAATAAATTCTGTTTAGCGTTGGATAAAGCTATATATTTAACAAAACCATCACATTCGGTATCAACTAAAATTGATGGCTTAACTTTATGATTGTTTTCATCAGTTACTGATATATTAATCATTAAGTTACAAGATAAAATTGTATTCATTTCCTCGATGTCGATGTTTCCCTTTAAAGATTTATCTTCATCAGGTATTTTTAAAAATGCTACAAGGTCATCAACAAAATATCTATTTATAACGAATTTGTTTTCGTGCTTGTTATTATCTAAGAAGAACATACTCCCTAGATTTTCGATTTTTATAAGCTCGCGATAACATTCACAGGCGTTATACTGTGCCTTGAATGGCTCGCTTTTAGATGGTATTACTGCATATACACAAACATTTACATTTGAATATTCGTTTGCGATTAGTTTGGCGAGCATAGGACCGCCACCACTACCACTGCCACCACCCATGGTGAAACCAACGAATATATGTTTTATAGCGGTATTACTGTCTAAAATGTTGTTTATCACTGATAAGATGTTTTCAAAATCGTTTATAACCAATTTTTTTGATTTGCTGCGGTCTTTTCCGCAGCCTTGTCCGTTTTTAATTAAGTATTTATGTTTAACGTTTAGAGTGTCTAGGTCTTGCTTGCTGGTATTTATTGCAAGATTTAATATTCCTTGCTGTTCCATCAATTGCCCGATGTTTCCAGCACCTTGACCAAAGCTGATATTTAAAATACTATTCTTGAACATTATTTTCTCCTGCTTTCTGTTTCTTTGTAGCCTTTACTGGATAGATAATAACTATTCTTATGACCTATCTTTAAACCAGTATTTATATATCCCCTATTTAAAAGCGTTTTTAATGCCCTTCTTATGGTTTCTCTTTTATATTCTTCAAAATCACTGGGTAAAGAACCGTGGATATCTTCCACGGTCCCTGCACCAATGACAGAAGTCATATTTTGTTTTCTGCATGTTAGTAATATAGCTAACTGTAGATAGGTTCTCATTTGTTATCAACTGCTTCTGCTAGTGTTGGTTGTTCATCAACGTTTTCTTTGTTTTTGTTAGACATGTCAGACAAGATTTCTCCTGTTTCCATGTCTACATTGTTAGGTGCTTCGGCTTCAATTAATTTTTCTTCATCATCAAAATCGCCTGTAGCGATTGCTTGTGCCATTGCTACCATTCCTGGGGTTGGTTTCGTTTTGTAATCAATGCTCATAACGCCCCATTTGCCGATTAGTTTTCTGTAAACGGTCTTGAGTGCCATAGCATCAAAGTCTTGTCGCCAGCCTTTACCCATGTACTGGCCTTTGCGGAATTTTAATTCGTGATTGATTACTTCTTTCTTACTCATAAATATTGTTTTTTCCATTCCATTTACAAGACGATAATATCCTACATAACCAATAATTGGTTTTTTATTACGTTCTTCTTCGTCCTGGATCCAGTCGAACTCAATATCTTCGGTTAAACGATTAAAAGATACGAGTTCGCCCTCTCTAACGTCCATGACGTTAATCTTTTGATACACACCACTTCTGCATGCAAGTTGGTGCATACCTTTATAGCCCATAATAAAAGTCGCTTCCATACGTTTTGTACCATTTACTGTATTATTAAATGGTACAATGTAAGCATATCCAAGATTAGGATCGATTGGTAAATCATAAGTCGCTGCCTTTAAACAAGCTTGTATGATTGTTAATGGTGCGTCGTTAAAACATTGTTTTAGCTTATCATCAGCATTTATTAAAGTAACCATACTTGATACGAATTGAGGAGCTCTAGCTCCTAAGAGCTCATCGAAGCGACGTTTAAAGCCATCTCTTTCGAGATAACTATTCAACATAGCTGATATATTCATTCCTTGTTGTTGTACTGCTGTTTTATTTTTGGCGAGTAATCCGCCTTTTGTTGTTGCCATAATTAAGCACCTTCCTGTTCTTTTTTGTTATTTTTTTCTTCTTCACAACTAAGTGATATAGCAGCAGACATTACATTAAGTGCTACTTCAGGTACTAATCGCCCAGAAGTTTTAGCTAAAGCATTAATACCACTAGCTAAGAAAACAATCATCTGATTATCTTCACATTCACCAGCGATTTTTAACATGTTGTCTTTTTCATCGCTAACAAATAATATAAAATTAGATATATCATTTGATGTATTTTGAGCTTGTAAATCATTTTTTAAACTGTTTATCATTTCATCTTTAGTAAATGTTTCATTCATTTGTTTATCCTCACTTATTAATCAATATATTTACAAGAAAAATTTCGTGTTGGCTGACCTGTTTTAAGATATGCCATATATATATCTGGTTTTTCTTGTTTTAATTTTTTTCTATCAATACTTGTTCTACCCTTAACCTTTATCCAGCTAAATTGATAGTTACCGCGATAGGCTTCTTCATTGTCGCCCATTTCTTCTTTTATCTCATTTTGTATTAAGGAAATATCTATTTTGATATTTTTTTCTTGTTCTTTAAGTTTAAGTAATTTTTTAGCTTTATCTTCTACGGCTTCAGATAATTCTACAGGTTCTTTTTTTCCGCCTGTGAACTTTTTATTTAATGCCTCTGTAGAAGCCTGCGAGCCGTCTATTGGTGGTTCTATGTTGTTCATAACCATGTACCAAAAATCTTTTTCAATGGCGATAAGTTCTTTTATATCATCGTCATTGCGTGGGATTTCTTTCCATATACAGTTATTACCACCGATTAAAACAGCTATATACCATTTATCACAGCCAGTAACAGCCATGTAATGTTGGCACTGGATATAATATTCATCTGGTACTTCGTCAAGTTGCCATTCCTTAGACTTGTAACCAGACGCTGTTTTTATTTCAAGACCAGCATTTTCACCTACGACAAGTCTATCTACACTTGCCAGCATGAATGGGTTCGCTATAGACTGCATAAGTCCAGCACGTTGTACTTTCTTACCAGTCGTTTCAGTAAACCAGTCAGCAATTACAGGCTCAAGCTTATGCCCCCAGTAAATATATTGGTTGTCTGATAAATCTTCATGTTCTATCTTATTTGTTTTCTCAAGCCAAATGGTGTGTGGACTTTTGTACCTATTTAGCCCACATACAGCGGAAGCTTCACTTCCGCCGATGCCCTTCATTCTCATTTCGAGCCATGCTTTTTCGTCCTGCATTTGCTCGATCGTCATAATTTTTTTGTAGAGCATATTTATATCTCCCTTCTAAAACCAAAACTACCGCAACACATGTAGTTTTCAGTTTCCTGATAATTACTAACGACGGTTTCGTCGTTATAATCACAAGCTAATTCACCAACACTACAAATGTAAGAATGAGTACATTCTTCGCAGCATTTATTTTCAAATTCGTCATAATCGAACATCTTAATCACCTTCTGTTGTTATTGTTGGTAATTCTTTTTCTATAGAGATTGGAATATTTTTTTCCATAACCTCTTTTTTCCATTTATTCCATTGGGCTTCTGTATATTGAAATGCCCAATGATTGCCATTTATTTCAACCATTTTGGCTCTAGCTTCTCCCCAACTATTAGCTAGAATAGGCTGAACAAAACCCTCGTTCTTTTGGCCACAACCAAAAGTAAAATAATATAAATTTTTCATTTTGTTTTCACCTTTTTTATGATATAATTTAAAAGAAATAAATATTTTAGTTTTCATTCTTTGGGAATTGGCTTTCGTGGGGACGTGAGCCAATTTTTATTTTCTGCCCAACATTTAAATTCGCTGAAATAATATTATTTTTAGTTTTAATGCTGTGAATGAATTCCAGTATATTTTCTTCATCGGTGCAGTGCTTACTTGCTATACTCCAAAGAGTATCACCAGGTTGAACAACATAATAAATTTCATCTTGTTTATTTATGTCTTTGGCTTGTGTATGCGTTCCTATTGCTACTGCACCCGCTAATAAGAAAATACCCGCTAATCTGCGGTATTTATATAATTTTTTCATTTTGTTTTTCTCCTTTCGTTTAAACCCCTCGAATTCGAGGGGTTTAATTGATTGTTAAGTGTTAAAATGATTGAATGTTATTTCGGTCTACCGTATAATATTTAATAGTTAAATAGTGTAGGTTGAAGAAGGGTCATTATTTATCCAATAGTCTATTAATCTTCCCTGACAACCGTATAATTTATCCATGGCTCGTACCACATCTTTTGGTATGGGCCTATTTTTATTCTCGTATGAATATAGACTTGGCAAGCTTATATTCAACTTTTCTGCAACGATAGATGGTGGTATGCCTAATCTATCGCGAATACGTTTATACGGAGTAACAATTTTTTTTATTATCACTTCTGTATAAAGTTCATTGTCCAAAACACTTTCTTTTTTATTCATATTCTCACCACCTTTCAAGGTTAAAATATATTAAATAGCTTTTGCTGTTTTCCTAAAGCTATTTATATATGCTTCGATGTCATCGACTATGAATTTTTTACTGCCCCCAAAAGGAACTTCACCAATGATGCCTTGTTTTCCAAGCTCTCTAATTTGGTATTCAGATAATCCATAAATTTCTTTAGCTTCTTTAGCGGTTATTAATTCAGTTTTTTTATTATCAGTGATAATTTCTTTTAAACGAGCGTTTTCATCAAGCGTATTTTCCAAAACAAGAGTTAATAACTCCATATCTTTTTTCGCCTTTTCCAGTGCCTCTCGTGGGTCGATGAGGCTTGTTATGTTATTCATATACATATATTCCTTTCTGCCGTGCACTATACGTCCGACAACAATTGCGGTGCGTAAATAAAAAAGAGCAAGAAATTTAAATTTTGCATATACTTATAGGGTTTATTTATTTGGAGGATTGTGTTGTCGGACTTATACTGCACGGCTGGTATCTACATGATTAATGTGCTAGTTCATGAAGAATTACTTTATTTCTGCCAAAATGTTTATAAAGTTGTACGTCTTTTATAGGTACTTTAGATATACATCTATATATTCCAAAATCATCACGATAAATAACTTTTTCTTTATCATGAAAAATTATAATGTTATCTTTATCTTCTTTGATTTTGGCTAATTTTAATTGATATATGCCTCTGCTTCTTTATCGTTTAAAAGGGTATCTTCTTCAATGCCTTTTTTAACAACATTTGATATTGCAAACCCTTCTAACATAGCTTTTTTTAGTTAGTTCTGTGGTTGTTATGCATAATTTGTGCGTTATTCATTGTTTTTTCAATATCAATTAACGCTAAATCTCTTTGAATGTTTTTTAATGCGTTAAGTGCGTCAAAAATACTTTTTTTATTCGACATATATAGCATCTCCTTTAAGTAAGCTATTTTTTTAAGCTATTTTGTTCTTTTTTTTTAAAGAGGCTAAGCCTTCTAAAATTAAGATTCTTAACATTTCAGATTGTGAGCGATTATAAAAAAATTTTTTTGCTTCATCTAAGATATTTTCTATATCTGGAGTAACCGCAAAAGTTATTCTTTTTAGTTTAGTTGGCATAGATTATGCTCCTTTCTGTTATTAAATTTTAAATAGGTTCATACATTATGACCTTAAATAGATTATAGTTCACTTTGTATGAACTGTCAATAAATTATTTAGAAAAAATATATGAACTGATGTATAATATGAACTATAAAATATAAAATATTGGAGGAATTATTATGCCTACAAAAAAACCACGTTATACGCTTATTGTTGAAGAAGAACTATTAGAAAAAATTGATGACTACAGATTTCAAAATCGTTTAGCTAGTCGTTCTTTGGCAACTGTAGAATTAATAAAATTAGGTTTAAATAGTTTAAAAGATAATATAGTTAGAGAAACTCAAAGTGAGTACAATGCTTCTTTTTCAAAAGATGAGATTGATATGATAGATAAATATAGAGAATTGTCTGATAAGGCTAAAAGAAAAATAAAAATTAATGTAGATCTTGAATATGATGATGTAATTGATGAAAAAGAGCAGAAAACTAGAAACGCTTAAAAGAAAAACTTGAGGAAAATTTCAGACAACTTTTAAGTTTAAGCAAAGAAAAAAGACACAATGATAAAACATTGTGTCTTGAAAATATTTTTATAAAGAAGTGATACTTATGAAGAGTTTATTAAAATTGTTTTTGTATTCTTTTCTTGTGGGTGCTTTCTTTTTCGGTGGTTTTGATGATGTGTATTTTGAGGGAAAAGAATTTACATGGTATAACATTTTTATAATTTTTTTGTTTTTTATTTATAGAGAGTATAGGGAATTTACAGAGAAGCGTTCATTTGATGAGTGCTACAATAGATGGGAAGAAGATAAGCAAAGAATAAAACAGGAATATAAAGAAGAAATTGCTCAAATAAAAGAAAAATATGAGAAAATAATTAGAGAAAAATCAAATAAAGAAACTAAATCTTAGCTAAAAAGAAGGGATTTTATGAATACCAAAAAATTAAATATAATATTTATTATTTTAATTGTTATTTTAATTGGTGTTGTTTATAACCAGCAACAAGAAATAAAAGTCTTACAAGATACTACAGCTGGTTTGACTAAAAATGTAAAAAACGTTAAAAGTGATGTTAATTCATTAGAATATCATATTGAGGATTTGGAAAGCACAAAAGCTGATAACGAAGCTTATGTTCAAGATTTAGAAAGCAGATTATCTGATGCTGAAATGAGAGTATCTGAAGCAGAAGATAATGTCAGCGAAGCTCAAGACGATATACAAGATATTGAAGGATATTCTTTTGGTACTACTGATTTAGGTGATTTAGATGATAGATTAAATGAGGTAGAAGATAAATTAAATGGTGATAGTATATGGTAATAAAAAAAGCCTAACCTTTTGGCTAGACTTTTCTTTGGATACGGTTCCCGTGGTATTGAATGAAACAAAAAACTTGACATACTCCCCATGCCTAAAGACAGGAGATTCTTGGATACAAACGATACTTGCCTACTAAAATAGCAGGTCTTACTGTATCTCTCCAAAGAAGGTTGATGCCCCAACCTTTCACAAGTAACAGGATTGAATATGTGCATGTTCTAACATTCCCATTTGTGCCATGGAATGTTATATATATATTATACCATAAAAATATAAATAGCACCGTACTTGCGGTGCTATTCATGTCAGGCAGGATATGTTTATAACTTATAACCAGTAAAAACAATTAAGATTATATCATATTCGCCCCGACATAGAAAGGGTGATGTATTTTTGGCTACACAAGGAAAAATATTAGTTTACAAAAGGCAAGGAAAAAAAGGAATTACCTACACATATAGAATAGAAGCAGGTCGCGATCCAGTAACAGGGAAAAGAAAATGTATTACTAAAAGTGGCTTTAAAACAGCCAAAGAAGCTAGAGCAGCTGCACAACCTATACTCAATAAATTATTGTTAGGGAAAAATATTATAGAATCAGATATTACTTTCTCCCAATTTGCCAATGAATGGCTAGATGATAGAAAAAGTAGCTTAAAATTAGCAACACAACATAATTTAGGAATTAGTATAGATATAGCAAACAAATACTTCAGCAATAAAAAAATGAAAGATATAACATCGTATGAATATCAGCAATTTATAAATGATTATGCTACAAAAGTTAAATATTCTACTTTAAACACCAGGCATCATGCTATAAAAAGTATTTTTAATTATGCTGTTAAATTTGGTATTATACTCAATAATCCAGTAACTGATGTGGAATTACCAAAAATAAAAATACCAAAAAAAGAAATAACGGATTTGTATTTAACAAAAGAAGAGCTAAAAGACTTCTTATATTCTGTAAAATATAAAAGATATGGCGGTCCGTCAGATTATTTTTATCCGTTATGTGTTATGCTTGCTTATACTGGTATGCGTGTTGGAGAAGCGTGTGCTTTAACGTGGGAAGATGTAGATTTTAAAAATAAAACTATATTTATTCATTCAACGATGTTTTCTAAAAATTACACGCACTATGAACGACAAGATACACCAAAGAATGAATCTAGTATTAGACATATATTTATGGGAGAAACATTGATTAATGTTTTAAAAGACTGGAAAAAACTTCAATTACGATTACGGTTGAAAAATGGTGGATTAACTAATAAAATAGATAAAGAGGATTATGTATTCACTAAGTTTACTAGAAGTGTAGATGGCAAACATAAAGAAATAGTAGTAATACCAAATGTTATTAGAAGTATATTTGATTATATGAATAGAATAGGTGCATATCCAAAACATATGCATGCACATATGCTGCGACATACTCATGTGTCTTTGTTGGCTGAAACTAGAAAAGTAAGCCTAACAGATATACAAGCTCGTCTTGGCCACTCTAACGATAGGATAACAAAAGAAGTATATTTACATGTTACAGAGAAATCAAAAAGAGATACAGCAAAAATTTTTGAAGAATATATAAAATAAAATGGTAACAAAATGGTAACAAATAAGAAAATAACATCTTTAAAATATTAAAAATAAAGGCTTTTTAGAAACTTAAACGATTTGCAGGCGAAATGCCAGAAGAAATTTTAAATGCTGGACCAAGACTTGAAGACTGAGAAGAAATTGGTTTTTATAGAAAAATTATAAATATGATTTTAAAGTTTTTAGGCAATAAATAAATTTAATGGCGATAATTTAATTAATGAAAAAAGACTACCAAAAATAAATATGGTAGTCTTTTTTTTACTTATTTTTTATTTAAATCTTTATTGATGATTGGCATGATTTTATCTTCATCAGGTGTTACATATAAAGTTTTATTATTTGTAAAGATGACAAAACCAGGTTTAGCTCCTGATGGTTTTTTTAGATATCTACATTCTACATAATCAACAGGAATTTTAGAAGAACCACGAGCTTTGCTGAAATATCCTGCGATTTGGGCAGCTAAAAATAGAGTATCCTCATCTACTTCATCACCTTTAGTATCAATGATGACATGAGAGCCAGGGATATCTTTTGTATGCAACCAAATATCATCACTGTGTGCTGTTTTAAAAGTGAGTTTATCATTTTGATAATTGTTTTTGCCGATAAATAGAAACATTCCATTAGGTAGAGCAAATTTAAATGGTTTAGATGGAGCAATAGAAGCTTTTTTCTTATTTTCAGGTGGTAAAAACCCAGCTTTAATCATTTCAGCTTTGATATCTTCAATATCAGCTATAGTAGTACAAGCATCTATAGCAGTTTCTATAGTTAGAGCATATTCTCTATCTTTTTGGCAACGTTTTATTTGGATTTCTAACATTTGTGTAGAGCGTTTTAACTTATCGTATTTTTTATAATAAGCTTGCATATTTTGAATTAGAGTTAATTTCGTATCCAATGCAATAGTTATAGGCGCATAATTTTCATCATAAATATTAGCTACAGAAATTTCTTTGTCTTGATGGTCTTTAAATTGGTATTGATAAGTCATTAAGTTATCAGCTTTTATTTTATATTTTTCAGCTTTTTGTGCTTTAGCTAATTCTTCTGTAAGAATTTTTTCCTTTTTAGTTAAACGATTAATTTCATTATGGATTGTTTTGCGATAAAAATCTTTTTCTGGCAAATTATAATAGCTGTTAGTATAGTTTTTGGAGTCTTCTAATAGAGCATTAATATCTGCAGATGTTTTGAGGATGAAGTCTTTTTCGTTAAAAATATGCAAAGCAAATGGTGCCACAGCTTTAATTTTACGTTTTTTATCTAAGACTAATGTTGGTGAAAAGTTTTTTTCTTGATACATGAGTTTTAATTCATCAATGATATTAGTTATAGAAGAAAAATCCATTTCGTCCATATCTTTTATTAATAAATCGTTGCTAAAGCCAGCTAAAAAGATGATTTCTTTTGCTGTTATTGGTCCGAAGCCCAAGCCACTAGCAATGATTGCTTGATATAAAGTCGCTTCTTGATATGTTTTTAAGCGTTCAATAAATGAATTTGTATCGGTGGTTAAAATATTTATTTTGTCTTGAATAGGTGGGACTTCATAATTTTGACCAGGTAAGACAGTACGTACACGGTTGTTATTTTCACCTATACGGCGAAAGGCTTCAATAATAGTTCCGTCTTGCATTAAAATAAGATTGCTATATTTTCCCATAAGTTCAGCTATTAAAGTTTTTGTAATGATAAGACTTTTTGGTCCTAAGGTATCAATATCTATTAAAATCATGCGGTCTAAACCATATTGAGAAATAGAGGCGATGCGACCACCTTCTAATTGCTTACGTAAAACCATGCAGAAAACTGGTGGTTCAGGTGGATTATCTGGTTGAAATTCAGTTATATTTGCCATAGGATTTTGAGGATTTATAGAAAGATATAAAATATATGTCTGTCCAGGTTGGCGAATATATAAATAAATATCTTGCTTGTTTGGTTGGCAGATTTTATCTATTCTACCACCTGCTAATTTGTCGTTTAGTTCATTTATTAAAGGATTTAATGAAAATCCATCTAAGCTCATAGTTTAATTCATTCCTTTCGTTAATTTCTTAGGTTAAGAAATTAATATCTAAAATATTATATCATAGATATTTTTATTTGATAAATTATTAATTGAGCAGTTTTTGCTAAGTTTTTTGTCATTAATTAGTATTTTCTTTAAAAAGATGAATAATTATAATAATATGAGCAGGATTGTTGATATTTAATAGCGAATTAATATTAGTTATAATATAATAATTTAGTTATTATCTATAATGAGCCTGAATAGATTTTAAATTTGTAAAAATAAATACATTGTTTTAATAATGTGTTTAAGGAGGATTTTATCATGGAATTTAATTTTTCTAAATGGCAAGCTTGTGGAAATGATTTTGTATTAGTAAATGCTTTCAATAATGAAGATATCAGTGAAATAATCGCAAATGCAGAAAAAATTTGTGATCGTCATTTTGGTGTAGGTGCTGATGGTGTTATATTTATTTTGCCATCTAAAATAGCAGATTTTCGTATGCAAATCATCAATAGTGATGGCAGTGAAGCTGAAATGTGTGGTAATGGTATACGTTGCTTTGCCAAATGTGTAAAAGAAGCTAATCTTACAGATAAAAATAAATTTACTGTAGAAACTGGTGCTGGTATAATCATTCCTGAAATTATGGAAGATGGCACTGTTCATGTAGATATGGGTGAACCTATTTTAGAAGGCGATAAAATTCCAGTATCTGGCTTTGGCAATAATCAAGTAGTAAATGAAGATATCACCGTAGATGGTCAAACTTATAAAATGACTTGCGTATCTATGGGAAATCCTCATTGTATCGTTTTTGTTGATGATATTAATAATGTAGAACTTGAAAAAATTGGTCCAAAATTTGAAACTAATCCAGTATTTCCTAAGAAAACAAATACAGAATTTGTAGAAGTAAAAAATGATAAATATGTTCGTATGCGTGTTTGGGAACGTGGTGCAGGTATTACTTGGGCTTGTGGTACTGGCTCTTGTGCTACATTAGTAGCTTGTGTATTAAATAAACGTACACAAAGAACAGCTCAAATTGAATTAGATGGCGGTATTTTAACAATACAGTGGGCTGATAATAATCGTATTTATATGACTGGCCCTGCTACAAAAGTTTTCACAGCAACATGGGCTGAGTAATAATCTTAATTAGGTTTGGGGAGGTATTTTTTTGATAAGAAGTATGACGGGCTTTGGCTCAGCAACTTTTGATAATGGAATGTATAAAATCGGCGTAGAAATGAAAGCGGTAAACAATAGATATCGTGATATTTCCATTCGTATGCCAAGTGGACTACGTGCTTTAGAAGCAAGTATAGTTGAAGCTTTAAATAAATATGCACTTCGTGGAAAAATAGATATTTACATTAATTTTGTAAATAACAATGAAGAAAATAAAAAGTTAGCCATTGACAAAGATTTATTGATTGCTTATTATAAAAGCTTACAGGAAATCAATACAACTATTAGAAGTGTAGATAAAAAAGCAAAATTAAAAAATATATCTTTAATAGATTTGGCAAATTTTCAAGGCGTGATAAATTTAGCTGATGATAGTTTAGATTTAGAAGCGATAAAACCATTATTAGTGGCTACTGTAGAAGATGCTACAGAAGAATTTGTCAAAATGAAATGTATTGAAGGTGAAAATCTAAAAAAAGATTTACTTCGTCGTTTAGATATCATTGCTAAGCATACAGAAAAAATAAAAGTAATAGCTCCTGAACGCTTAGTAAATTATCGAACTCAATTGATAGAAACACTTAAATCTTTATTGAGTGAGCAAAATATTGATGAGAATAGAATAATCCAAGAATGTGCGATAATGGCAGATAAAATGGATATTACAGAAGAAATTGTACGCATGGGAAGTCATTTACAGCAGTTTAAGGCTAGTTTGGAAATGGAAGGCAATATTGGTCGTAAATTAGACTTTATTGTCCAAGAAATGAACCGTGAAACAAATACAATGGCTTCTAAAGCTAATAATGCTGAAATTGCTAATTTAGTAGTAGAGATTAAAGGCGAATTAGAAAAAATTCGTGAACAAATCCAAAATATTGAATAGGTAAAAATAGGTAAAGAAGTTATGCAGGCAAGATTAGTTAATATTGGTTATGGTACAATTATAGCTGTAGATAGAATTATCGCAGTTGTCGCTCCAGAGTCAGCACCAATAAAGCGTATAGTCCAAGAGGCAAAAGAGTTAAAGAATTTAATCGATGCCACTTATGGACGTCGTACACGTTCAGTGATTATCATGGATAATTCGACTGTTGTTTTATCGGCTGTACAGCCAGAAACAATAACAAATAGAGTAAATATGGATATTATAAAAGAAAAGGGTAGAGTAAATGAAGAATAAGGGTAATTTAATCGTTATTTCTGGACCATCTGGTACAGGAAAAGGGACTGTTTGCAAAGAATTATTAAAAGCACAGCCAGAAATTGTATTTTCCATATCAGCAACAACACGTAAACCTAGACCAGGCGAAGTGAATGGTAAGGATTATTGGTTCTTATCTAAAGAAGAATTTCAGCAAATGATAGCAGAAAATCGTTTGTTAGAATGGGCTGAAGTTTATGGAAATTATTATGGAACTCCAGCAGATAAAGTACGCGAAGTATTGGAAAGTGGTAAAGATGTATTACTTGAAATCGATACTCAAGGTGCTTTAAATGTACAGAAAATGTTTTTAAAAGAAGGTACATTCATCTTTTTATTACCTCCTTCTCTTGCAGAACTTGAAAAACGCATTCGCGGACGTGGCACTGAAACTGAAGAAGCAATAAAACGTCGCCTTAGCGCTGCTATTGAAGAAATTCCACGCGGAAATAATTATGATTATATCATCACTAATGAAGTTGTCAGTGATGTTGTAAATAAAATTTTGCATATTATTGAAGCTGAACGCTGTGCAGTGTATAATAATTTAGATAAACTTGTTCAACTTGAAAATGAAAAAGTTTAAATTAAAATATTGCAAAGGAGCGATTTATAATGGATATAGTACATCCTTCTATGGACCAACTTTTACCAAAAGTTGATAGCAAATATACTTTAGTAGTTTTAGCAGCTAAAAGAGCTAGACAAATTTTAGCAGGTTCTCCTGTAAAATCCGTACTTCAATCTCATAAAGATGTTACAAATGCTTTAGAAGAAGTTGCAGAAGATAAAATTACTTTTGCACGTGTGAAAAAAAGCATTTAATTTAAAATGAAAGGCAAGCTAATACTTGCCTTTTTTGCTAATTAAGACGGTAAATATTAATTTATTTTATATAAGAGGTTTATTATGTTAAAAGGCAAAAATATCTTATTAGCAGTTTGTGGTGGTATTGCAGTTTATAAAGTTGTAGATGTAGCTAGTAGACTAAGAAAATTAGGCGCTAATGTACATGTAGTAATGACTAAAGAAGCTACAAATTTTGTTACACCACTTACATTTCAAGAAATCAGTGGAAATCCTGTAAATGTTTCTATGTGGGATAAAGTTACAAATTGGAATGTAGAACATATTGCTCTTGCTAATTTGGCGGATTTAGTTTTGATTGCACCTGCAACAGCAAATATTATTGGTAAAATAGCAAATGGTATTGCTGATGATATGTTATCTACTGTGATTATGGCGACTAAAGCACCTGTTTTTGTCGCTCCTGCAATGAATAGTAATATGTATCAAAACCCAATAACACAAAAAAATATAAATACTCTTCGTGAATATAATTATCATATTATTGAGCCGGCAAGTGGTCATTTAGCTTGTGGTGTAAATGGTATAGGTAGACTTCCTGAACCTATTACTTTAGTAGAGACTATAAAAGATTGTGTTGAAAAACAAAACAATCAGTCTTTAAAAGGTAAAAAAGTGATTGTAAGTGCAGCAGGTACAAGAGAACCAATTGACCCTGTTCGCTACATCAGTAATCGTTCTAGTGGAAAAATGGGATATGCTATTGCTACAGAAGCTGCTAGTAGAGGTGCTGAAGTAGTTTTAGTTTCAGGTATTACAAATATTAAAGCGCCTGAAAATGTAAAATTGATAAAAGTAGAGTCTGCACGTGAAATGCAAAAACATATTGAAGAACATTTTGCAGATTGTGATATTACAATAATGTCAGCGGCTGTTTCAGATTATCGTGTAAAAGAAGTAGCTAGTCAAAAAATAAAAAAATCTGATGAAGTCATGACTATTGAGCTTGTAAAAAACCCAGATATTTTGAAAGGTTTAGGCGAGAAAAAATCAGATAAACAGTATTTAGTTGGCTTTGCTGCTGAAACACAGAATGTTGAAGAATATGCTAAAGGCAAATTACAACGCAAAAATCTTGATATGATTGTAGCAAATGATGTAAGCCAAGCTGGTGCTGGATTTAATGTAGATACTAATATAGCTAAAATCATCACTCGTGATGGAGAAATAAAACAAGCTCCACTTATGCAAAAGGCAGAACTTGCTAAATTGATTTTAGATACAATTGAAGAAAAAATGAATAAATGATAAATAAAAACTCCTATTAGTTTTTGAAGCTAGTAGGAGTTTTTTATAATTAGTTGTTATGATAAAATATAAGTTAAATGATGTAAAAAAATAAATAAAGAAGGTATTTATATGTTTGATAATTTAAAATTAGGTTTTATTGGTTTTGGCAATATGGGACAAGCTATAGCTACAGGTTTAATCAATCAAGGAGCTATACAGGGCAATCAAATTTTTGCTTGTGCTAAGAATTGGGATAAACTTTGTAAAAATACACAGGAAAAACAAATCAATCCTTGTAAAAGTGCAAAAGAAGTTGTTGATAATGTAGATATGGTCATCATAGCTGTGAAACCATATATGATAGAAGAAGTCATTACACCAATAAAAAAAGAATTACAAGAAAAAATTGTTATTTCTATTGCAGCAAATTTTCCTTTTGCTAAATATGAACAAATTCTTTTACCAAATACACATCATTTAAGTACAATACCAAATACACCAGTAGCCATAGGTGAAGGTATTTTTATTTGTGAAAATACACATTCTTTAAGTGATGAAGAATTGGATTTATTTACAAAATTATTATCCACAATTTCTATAGTTCAATTTGTAGAAACTAAACAATTATCTATTGGCGGAACTGTAGCAGGTTGTGGCCCTGCTTTTGCTAGTATGTTTATCGAAGCTTTAGCTGATGCTGGTGTAATGCATGGTCTTGCTCGCCCTGTAGCTTATAAATTAGCAAGTCAAATGATAGTGGGAACTGGTAAATTGCAATTAGCTACAAATAATCATCCAGGTGCAATGAAAGATGCAGTATGTTCTCCATCTGGCACTACTATTGTGGGTGTAGCAACTTTAGAACGTAAAGGCTTTAGAAGTGCAGTGATTGACGCTATTGATGCTATTGAAAACAAATAAATTTATATAAAAATATGATATAATATAACTAATAATTATTCAAAGTGAGGCGATAAATATGAAAAGATGAAAAAAAGTTTTAGCTCTTAGTGCTATGGGTTTAATTTTAACAAGTGCAAGTTATTAATTATCTGTAGATAATACAGCACAGGCAAGACCATTACCTAGAGCTGAAAGAGTATCACCACAAATGCGTATTAATAATGAAATGCAAAATATAAGTGAATATTTTGGGGTAGATAAGCAAACATTAGTAGCGTATTATAATAATGGTTGGGAAATGCCTGAACTTCGTAGAGGTACTTTCTTAGCATATGCTTCACATAAATCTTTTGATGATGTTATGAATTTAAGAGAGAATAATTCTTGGGGTCGTGTAGAATATTTAATTGGGCTTACACCAAATGATTTAAAAGCAACACAAGATGATATTATATCAACACAGATAGCTAATAAATTAGATATAAATAAAAGTATTGTAACTTTTTTAGTTAAACAGAATTATGAAGTAGATGAAGTTATTCATGGCATACTTTATTCTATGTATGTAGATAAATCTCCAGCTGATATTATAGAAATGCATAATCCACCAACATCTAATTGGGAAATGGTGGCAGATGATTTGGGTATTACTCAAGAAGAATTAGATGAAATACATCAAAAAATGGAAACATTGGATTTAGGCATGATTAAAGACCCAAAAGGACCTGGAGCGATGAGATTTTAAAATTAAATAGCATAAATAAAAATAAGCACTAATTGATATAGTGCTTATTTTTTATGGAATAATTTATTTTATCAGAAGAAACATGACTTACCGATAAATTCCCTTAGTATAGAATTATTTGGTACATCATCATCATTTGAAATGTCTTCAAAGTAATCAAGAAAATCAATTAAGCGTTTAGATATATTATATTCTGGTAAATCAGGTGTGATTTTTTCTAATAAAGGTTTAGCGTATTTCTTTAAAATACCTAATTCATAAATTAGAGCAGAATTAAACATGACATCTGCATTTTCTTGGAATGGGAAAATATTTTTATCTTCACCTTTGCGCACATCAGGCCATTGTTTAATCGTTTTTAAAGCGTGAGCACCTCTGAATTGATTATCGCGAACAATACGACGAATAATGCGAGCTGCTGTAGTAGGAATGCGGTTGTGTGCATCTATAGCTAATTGAGTTAAGGCGCTGACATAAATTTTATATTTTACATGAGAAGGAATATCTCTTGTTAGTTCATCATTTAAACCATGAATACCTTCAATAATGATAGGTTGATTAGGTTCTAGTTTTACGACATGATTTTTCCATTCACGGTAGCCTGTGGTGAAATTATAAACAGGTAATTCAACGCTTTCTCCTTTTAATAATGCCATCATATGTTTATTAAATAATGGCAAATCCAAAGCGTTAATAGATTCAAAATCATATTGACCTTCAGGTGTTTTAGGAGTTTTATCTCTATCTAAGAAATAATCATCTAAAGATATGGATAGAGGATTTATACCATTGACAAGCAATTGTATGCGCAATCTTTGAGCAAATGTTGTTTTTCCAGAAGATGATGGACCAGCTATTAAAATTAAACGAAGGTCTTCTATAGATTCAACTATATGATCGGCAATTTGAGCGATTTTCTTTTCGTGTAATGCTTCGGAAATACGAATTAATTCACTAATTTTATTTGAGTGAATATATTCATTCAAATTGGTCACGTAATTACATTTTAAAATGTAAGACCATCTATCGGCTTCGCTTAATATTATAGATAGTTTCTTTTGTTTCATCTTTGGCGGAATTACATTAGTATTGCTGATTAAAGGTGTTCTAACAATCAATCCTGGCTCATAAAAGTCTATAGCGAATTTATCTAATAATGAAGTGTTATAAAGCATTGGACCATAAAGATAATCATAATAGCCTGCGCAGTAATAAAGGCTTACATAGTCTTGCTTTAAGGATTCAAGAAGTTTTGATTTAGCGATTTGTTGAGATTCTCTAAATAAAGCAACAGCATCTTCACGAGGCAAAATGCATTTTTTTATATCTTTTGCTTTAGAAACAAATTCAAACATTTTTTCTTGAATTTTGCCTACCATTTCCAGCGTTAAATCACCTTTAGGCAATAATTCACAATAAATACCATTATTTACGGAATGTTCTACTACTACCTCTTTATCAGGATAAAGTATATTTACAGCAGCCATCATGATAAATAAAATACTTCGTTGATAAGCTTGGACACCATCTTCAGTGGTCATATCAATGAATTCTACTTTGTCTTCTGGTGTAACTTGCGTTTGTACATCACGTAGGACATTATTTATTTTTACTGCTGTTATCAAATTTTTGTGATTTTTCTGTTCTTTTAAGACAGTATCTAATAATGAGTATTTTATTTGACAATCCATAAAGAACACCTCCTAATTTTTCTTAAATATATTATAACAAAAACATTATAGAAACGATAATATTATTTTTAAAAATAAGGCAATGATTTTATACTTTTATAAACAAAAAACGCACCTCCAAAAGTTGGTTTTTATCCAACTTTCAGGGTGCAGTTGTTTTTTGATTTTCAATTGGTCATTATAAGCCAAATACATAGCACATTAAGGAATAAACTAATGCACCAACAATGGCTGTACAAGGAATTGTTAAAACCCATGCCATAAGCATTTGTTGAGCTGTTCCCCAACGAACTGCTCCAATGCGTTTTGCACTACCTATACCCATTATAGAACCAGAAACGACATGTGTAGTACTTACTGGTAAAGAAAGTAATGTAGCAGAGAAAATTATGACAGAAGAGTTTAAATCGGCAGCAAAACCAGATATTGGCTGGAGTTTAAAAATACGACCACCTACAGTTTTGATGATTTTCCAACCACCAATAGCAGTACCACAAGCCATAGCTGTTGCAGCCAAGATTTTTACATAATAAGGAACTTCAAAAACATCGATATAACCACCACTTAAAAGAGCAAGTGTGATAATACCCATAGATTTTTGAGCATCATTTGAGCCATGAGAAAAAGCCATAGTAGCAGCTGTTATAATCTGCATACGTTTGAATTTATTATTGAGCGACGAGGGCCTAAATTTACCAAATAATAAATAAAATATATTCATAATGATAAAGCCGACAACGATAGCAATAATAGGTGATAAAATCAAGGATAATACAATTTTACCAATGCCCCAGAAATTCAAGCCAATAGCACCTGTGGAAACGAGTACAGCACCAATAATACCACCAACTAAAGCGTGAGAGGAACTACTTGGCATTGCTATCCACCAAGTGAATAAATTCCAAACAATAGCACCAATTAAAGCAGCAACAATGATATGTTCATCAATATGTTCTGCTGATTTTACAATGTCGCCACCAATTGTTTTAGCAACACCTGTACTATACATAGCACCAAAGAAATTCAAGAAAGCTGCCATTATGATAGCTGTTCTAGGTTTTAAAGCTCTTGTTGATACAGATGTAGCAATAGCATTAGCTGTATCATGAAACCCATTAATAAAATCGAATACTAAAGCTAGGATAATAACTGCTATGATAAGAAATTGTAACTCATGCATATTTCATTACCACGCCTCTCACCAAATCAGATAATTTTTCGCAATGGTCTAAAGTATCTTCCATATAAGTCAAAATATCTTTCCATTTGATAAGCTCAATTGGGTCAGTGATATGTTCAAATAAGTAAGCAACCTCTTCACGATAAATACGGTCGCCTTCGCTTTCAAGCTTGCTAATTTTATAAGTACATTCTAAAATTTCGTGTTCATGTTTTGTAACTTCATGAAGCATAGAAAACGCTTTTAAGATTTCACCTGTTGCTGATACTAATAATTCAGATAAAGCGATAGCTGCTTTGCTTGTATCTACTAAATGATACATAACAGCTCTTTGGAGTGTTCCTTGGAGAAAGTCAACCCCATCATCAAGACCATTAGCTAATGCATAAATGTCTTCACGGTCAATAGGAGTGATGAATGTTTTGTTTAGTTTATCAATGATTTTGTCGTTAACAGCATCAGCTTCATGTTCGATATTAATGATATCTGATAGTTTAGCTTCTGCTTTATTGTTGCCAGACATAACATCATTAATTAATTTTGCACTACTGTTAAAGTATTTTGCACTAGCTAAAAATAAATCATAAAATTCCGTATCCTTTTTTGTAAAAAAGTTGAACATGCCCATTTGTTACTGTAAATCTCTAAACTAAAATTAAGCTAGAGAATATTCCTTGTTCATAGTATCCACTAAAATTATTAATGTTTGATGCAATACTCCCAAGGCTTAACATCCCGGCGATTTCCGGTACAATATTACTAAATAGTAATACCAGTAACTCTTATCCTTTCCTTGTTATTCATCAAATATATACTTCACTTATATTTAAAGTGAAGTATATATTATGGAGATACATATATTTTAATTTTAAAGTAAAGAAAAAGTAAAATATGGATAAATATAATTTTACTTTTTCTTTACATCTGAAATTAAATCATACGCTTTCCATAAATCTGTAAATAATTATACCATATTAGAAAAAAATAGGCGATAAATTTACTAGTAAATTTATCGCCTATTTGTAAAATTTTTATGAAATATTTATTAAGATATTAGATATTTAAAAATGTATTTACAGCTTTAATCATATCTTCTTTTGCACATAAATTATTATGCAAAATAGGTAAAGATTGTAATTGAGCTAAGCCTTGAGGAATTTTATCTTTATTCAATGTGGATAATTTATCTAATAAAGCAAATTCATCTTTATCGGAGATATCTTCACCAAGAGCAGATAAAACGCTATCACTAAATTTATATGGGCTAGCAGTAGATAATACAACCATAGGTGTTTTATCTTGTGTAGATTTTTGATAATCTTGAGCTACTTGCCATGCAACAGCAGTATGTGTATCTGCTACATAATTATCTTGTTGATAAATATCATGAATACATTTTTTAGTAGCGCTATCATCTAAATATCCAGCAGAGAAAGTTTCTTGAATAGCTTTTAATGTTGCTTCATCAACTTGATAGCAACCTGTTGATTGAAGTTTTTCCATATAGGATTTTACTTTAGTTGCATCATTTGTAATGTGATAAAGCAAACGTTCTAAATTACTGGAAATTAGAATATCCATTGATGGAGATATAGTTTTGAAAAATTCACGATTGCGGTCATAAGTGCCAGTTTTCAAGAAATCTGTCAATACATTATTAGAGTTAGACGCACAAATTAAACGATTGACAGGAAGACCCATGCATTTTGCGTAGAAACCAGCTAAGATATCGCCAAAATTACCAGTTGGTACAGTAAAGTTGACTTTATCACCCATAGTGATTTTTTTATCATTAACTAAATCAGCATATGCACTGAAGTAATAAACTATCTGTGGCAATAAACGGCCCCAATTTATGGAGTTTGCAGAAGAGAGTTTAAAACCTTTTTCATTTAGATATTCATTGTATTTACTATCACTAAAGATTTGTTTAACACCGCTTTGAGCATCGTCAAAATTACCTTTAACAGCGAATACAGATACATTATCACCTTGTTGTGTGAGCATTTGTAAACGCTGAATTTTACTTACGCCTTCTTGTGGATAAAAGACAAGAATTTTTGTTTGGTCAACGTTTTTAAAGCCATCTAGGGCTGCTTTACCTGTATCACCAGAAGTAGCTACTAAAATAACTAATTCATCTTTATCACCTAATTTTTTTAATGAAGTAGAGATGAATTGTGGTAATAATTGTAATGCCATATCTTTAAAAGCACTTGTTGGGCCATGCCAAAGTTCTAAAAGATAATTATTTTTTTCGACTTCTACTGTAGGGACAATTTTATCGGTGTCAAATTTTTCTGTAGTATAAGCGTTATCAACACATTGATTGATTTCTTCAGCAGTAAAATCTGTTAAATATAAAGAAAGAATTTTTTTTGCACGTTCTTGATAAGATAAATCAAGAAGTGAAGTTAAAAATTTTTCATCAATAATAGGTATATTTTCAGGAACAAACAATCCACCATCTTCTGCTAATCCTTTTATGATGGCACGTGCAGAAGTAACCACACAATTATGACCACGTGTACTTATATAATTCATAGAATGCCCCCTTAATTTATAAATATCTATTTATATTCGATTTAATGATTAGTCTTTAAAGAATTCATCATGAATAGCATTTACAGCTTCTTTGATTTTATCAGCTTTAATTAAGCAAGAGATACTGATTTCAGATGTACTGATTACATCAATATTGATATTAGCATCAGATAAAGCTTTGAACATTCTAGCAGCAATACCAGGATTACCAAGCATACCTGCACCAACGATAGAAACTTTAGCTACGTCTTGTTCGATTAATACTGCAACAGCGTTTAATTCATCAGCAACTTTATCTACAATTTGTTTTGCTTGACCGAGGTCATCAGCAGTAACAGTAAATACCATATCAGTAACATTTTTTTCCATATTGCGAATGCTTTGTACAATCATATCAACATCAACATTATTTTCAGCAAGTTTGGAGAAAATTGCATGTGCAATACCTGGAGTATTTGGAATACCTAATACAGCGAATTTAGCTACATTAGTATCATGAGCTACCCCTCTAATAATAAACTCTTTCTCTTCCATTGTATATTCCTCCCTAATAATTGTGCCTGGTTTGTTAGTGAATGTAGATCTTACATGAATTGGAATATTGTATAAACGACCAGTTTCTACGGAACGTGGTTGCATAACACCAGCACCTAAACGAGCCATTTCTAACATTTCATAATATGTGATTTCTTTCATTCTACGAGCGCCTTTAGCAATACGTGGGTCAGCAGAATATACGCCATCAACATCAGTATAAATTTCACAAACATCAGCTTTCATAGCACCAGCTAGAGCAACTGCAGAAGTATCAGAACCACCACGACCTAAAGTAACAGGATCGCCTAAATCATCACAACCCTGGAAGCCAGCTACAATAACAATATTTCCTTTATCTAATTCTTCAAAAATACGTTTAGGTTGGATATCTTTGATTTTACCTTTTGTGTGAACAGAATTAGTTTTTACACCAGCTAATGCGCCAGTAAGAGAAATAGCTTTTTGTCCTAAAGCTTTAAATGCCATAGTCAATAAAGAAATTGAAACTTGTTCACCAGTAGTAAGTAACATATCCATTTCACGAGTATATTGATATGGATCTTTAGTAATCCCTTTTGCCAATTGAATTAAGTCATCTGTTGTATCCCCCATAGCGGAAACAACTACTACAATTTTATCATCTGGCTGTTTTTCATCTAAAATACGTTTTGCAACAGCTTTGATTTTATCAATATTTCCAACAGAGCTGCCACCAAATTTTTTTACAATTAGTGCCATTGTTACCCTCCTAAAGTATTTATGTATTTACATAGTGTATAAATTAAGTTTGCCTTTTACATTTATTATACAATGCAAACCATATATAATGCTTTTATTATAGCAGTTTATGTTTATTGTGTCTATCATAATTATAATTATAATCTATATAATTATTTGATTTTATAAAAATGCTTCTATTTAGTTTTGTTAAATGAAAATTTCTTATTTATTATAATAGGAAATAAGAAGAAAGTTTTTGGTAAAAATAGCGTAAATAAGTGATTTGTCAAATTAAAAAAGATACAATAAGAATATAAAAAAATTTTATTTCTTTATATTTAGCAATTTTTATCTAGAAGTTTTCAAGGTTACATTTTTGCAAAATTTAAAATTATCTTAGTGTGAAAATTTCTATCCTTTTTATAAAAAATATGTAAAATTTTTATAAGCTATATACATTGAAGTTTTAAGTTTATTCTGTTATAGTAATTATTGTACTAATTAAATAAAACTACTCAGGAGGTTGATGATTTAAATGAAAGTAGCTGTAGTAATGGGCAGTGATTCTGATTTTCCCATTTTAAAACCGGCTGTTGATTTATTACATCAGTTTAATGTAGAAACAGAAGTAATCGTAGCTTCTGCACACCGTACCCCTGGCAAAGTCCGTGACCTAGTTTCTTCTGCGGAAGAAAGAGGTGTTGGCGCATTCATCTCTGCCGCTGGTGCTGCTGCACATTTAGGTGGAGTTATCGCATCTTATACTACTTTACCTGTTATTGGAGTACCAATTAATGCAACTCCATTAAATGGTATGGATGCTTTATTAAGTACTGTACAAATGCCATCTGGAATTCCAGTTGCAACTATGGCAATTAATGGTGCTAAAAATGCTGCTATTTTTGCTATAGAAATCTTTGCTATAAGCGATATGATTTTAAGAAAACAACTTAAAGAATATCGTGAAAAAATGGTTGAAGAAGTTGAAGCTAAAGCTGCAAAAGTTGCACAACAACTTCAAGCATAATTAACGAAAAAATTCATCTAAAATTAATATAAAATCGTATAACTCATTTTTATTTAGATTTTAGTTAATGACTTGGGAGGTCAATTAATAATGGAAAACAAATTATTATATGAAGGCAAAGCAAAAAAAATCTTTTCAACTAAAGAAAATCCTGATGAATTATTAGTTTATTACAAAGATGATGCAACTGCTGGTAATGGTGCAAAAAAAGGTACTATTGCAGACAAAGGCATTTTAAATAATAAAATTACTAATTTCTTCTTTGGTTTATTAGAAAAAGAAGGCATTAAACATCACCTCATTAAAGTTCTTAATGACCGTGAAATCCTTGTAAAAAAATTAGATATCGTTCCTCTTGAAGTTATTATCCGTAATGTAGCTGCTGGTAGCTTAGCAAAACGTCTTGGTCTTGAAGAAGGCGTAAAAATGTCTAAACCTGTAATTGAATATTGCTATAAATGTGATGATTTAGGTGACCCTATGGTTAACCGTTATCATATCACAGCTATGGGGTGGGCAACAGATGAAGAACTTGATCAGATTGAAGCTATGTCTCTTAAAATCAATGATGTTATGACAAAATATCTTGCTACAAAAAATATTGACCTCATTGACTTTAAATTAGAATTTGGTAAATATCATGGTGAAATTCTTTTAGGCGACGAATTATCTCCAGATAACTGCCGTTTCTGGGATAGTCAGACACATGAAAAACTTGATAAAGATAGATTCCGTCGTGATTTAGGTAATGTTGAAGATGCTTATAAAGAAGTTCTTCATCGTTTAACAGGCGAAACTTTATAATTAAATAAAATACTAAGCATAAATTATAAAATATTTATGCTTAGTATTCTTCATTTATATTGTATGTATTGAGTAGGTTTATGATTAAAATATATGTATAGGAGAATGTAACTAATGGTTGACATTACGTCAAATAAGTGGAAAGAAGAATGTGGCGTCTTTGGTGTATTTTCTCGTACTGAAGATGTTTCTATGTTAACATATCTTGGGTTGTATGCACTTCAACATCGTGGTCAAGAAAGTGCTGGTATAGCTGTTACTGATGGCGCTTGGATGGACGTTACTCGTGATATGGGGCTGGTAAATGAAGTATTTCGTCATCAATTACCTCATATGGAAAATCAATATATTGCTATTGGTCATGTACGTTATTCAACAACTGGCTCTAGCTTATTATCAAATACACAACCTTTAATTGCTAATTATTCCGGCGGAAAAATTAGTTTAGCCCATAATGGTAATTTAACAAATGCAGCTGAACTTCGTCGTTACCTAGAAGAACAAGGTACAATTTTTCAAACTTCTATAGATACAGAAGTAATCGTTAATCTTATCGCACGTTCTCGTAAATCAAGTATTGAGGAAAAAATCATTGAGAGTGTACAACAAGTAAAAGGTGCTTTTTGCTTGGCTATTATGACTGAAAATAAATTAATAGCTGTACGTGATCCACAAGGATTTAGACCTCTTTGCATCGGTAAAACAGAAGAAGGTTCTTGGATAATTTCTTCTGAATCTTGTGGTCTTGATGTTGTAGGTGCAGAATTTATTAGAGATGTTGAACCAGGCGAAATGGTTGTCATGGGTGATGATGGTTTAAAATCCTATAAATACACAACTCCACAGAAAAAAGCTGCATGTGTTTTCGAATATATATATTTTGCTCGTCCAGATAGTGTAATTGATGGACAAAGTGTTCATGCTGTTCGTTTTATGATGGGTCGCATGCTTGCTCGTGAAAGTAAATTCAAAGGTGATATTGTTATATCTGTACCAGACTCTGGTAATACAGCTGCTACAGGTTTTGCTTATGAATCAGGCATTCCATTTTGCGAAGGCTTAATCAAAAATCGTTATATTGGACGTACATTTATTCAGCCAACACAGAAAAAACGTGATACAGCTGTTCGCTTAAAATTAAATGCTATAGCTGAAGCTGTTCGTGGTAAATCTGTTATTATGGTAGATGATTCTATTGTTCGTGGTACTACTAGTGGTAAAATCGTAAAAATGCTTCGCAAAGCAGGTGCAAAAGAAGTTCATATGTGCATTAGTTCTCCACCAATTGGATATCCTTGCTACTATGGTATTGATACTTCTGTACGTAAAGAATTAATCGCTGCAACTAAATCAGTTGAAGAAATTCGTCAATTTATAGGTGCAGATTCTTTACATTTCCTTTCTTTGGAAGGCCTTAAAGCTTCTATGACAACAGCTAATCCTGAAGATATGTGTTATGCTTGCTTTAATAATGCTTATCCAATTGAAATGTCAAAAGAAACAGTAACTGGTGCTGATAAATACGTATTTGAACAAAGAGCAAAATAATTTGCACTTTTTGGAGGTTAACATGACTGATAATAAACAGACAAATCTTACGTATCGTGATTCTGGTGTTGATATTGATGCTGGAAATTATTCTGTAAAACTTATAAAAGATAGCGTAAAAGCAACATATCGTCCAGAAGTTTTAGGTGATTTAGGCGGTTTTGGTGGTCTTTTTGCTTTAAATAGTGGAAAATATAAAGAACCTGTATTAGTATCTGGTACTGATGGTGTTGGTACAAAATTACGTCTTGCATTTATGCTTGATAAACATGATACTATTGGTCAAGATGCTGTAGCTATGTGCGTAAATGATATCTTAGTGCAAGGTGCAGAACCACTTTATTTCTTAGATTATCTTGCTGTAGGAAAATTAGACCCAGAAAAAGTAGCTACTGTAGTAAAAGGCGTAGCTGGCGCTTGTAAAGAATCTGGTTGTGCTTTAATTGGTGGTGAAACTGCTGAAATGGCTGGTTTCTATGCTGATGGCGAATATGATATTGCTGGTTTTGCTGTTGGTGTAGTGGATAAAGCTAATATCATTACTGGTAAAAAAATCAAATCTGGCGATGTTTTGTTAGGTATTCCTTCTAGTGGTGTACATTCTAATGGTTATTCTTTAGTTCGTAAAATCTGCTTTGATGTAAAAGGTTTTAAAGGTGAAGAAAAATTCCCAGAATTAAATGGCAAAACATTAGGCGAAGAACTTTTAACACCTACACGTCTTTATCCATCTGTTTGCTTACCATTAATTGAAAAATATGATATTCATGGTATGGTACATGTAACTGGTGGCGGTTTCTATGAAAATATTTCTCGCATTTTACCAGAAGGTACTGGCGTTGAAGTAGATGCTAGCACATGGGAAATGCCAGCAATCTTCAAACTCTTACAAGCTTGGGGTAATGTAGATTGGCATGAAATGTACCGTGTATTCAATATGGGTATCGGTATGATTTTACTTGTATCTGAAGAAGAAGCAGCTAAAATTCAAGAAGACCTCAAAGCAAAAGGCGAAAAATCCTATATTATTGGTAAAGTTGTTGAAGGCAACCAAACTGTAGAAGTAAAAGGCGGAGTTTTCAATGAATAACCAAATAATTTTAGGTGTATTGGCTTCTGGTCGTGGTAGTGATTTACAATCTATCATTGATGCGATTGAAAATGGTCAGATTAAAACAAAAATAGGTGTTGTACTCACTGATAAACCAGAAGCAATGGCATTAGAACGCGCTAGAAAAGCAGGAATTCCTGCTGTTTGCGTTGATCGAAAAAAATGTTCTACAAAAGAAGAATTTGAACAAAAACTTGTAGAACAATTAAAAAAATACAATGTAGGTCTAGTTGTTTTAGCTGGATTTATGCGTATTTTAAGCCCTTATTTTGTCAATGAATTTAAAAATTGTATTTTAAATATACACCCATCATTATTACCTTCTTTTGGTGGAGCTCATGCTCATCGTGATGTTTTAGCATATGGTGTGAAAGTATCTGGTTGCACTGTGCATTTTGTAGATGAAGGTATGGACAGTGGCCCTATCATCATGCAAAAAGCAGTACCTGTTTTAGATGATGATACAGAAGAAACTTTATCTGCTAGAGTGCTTGAACAAGAACATATAATATATCCAAAAGTTATTGAATTGTATTTAGCAGGAAAAATACATGTCAATGGTCGTCATGTGACGATTGATGATTGATTTTATATAATCACATTAAGAGGAGGCTTTTATTATGCCTATTAAAAGAGCGTTATTAAGTGTTTCTGACAAAACTGGTATTGTAGAATTTGCACGTAAACTTCATGAAGCTGGTGTAGAAATCATTTCTACTGGTGGAACAATGAAAGCAATTGACGATGCTGGTATCCCTGTTACTTATGTTAGTGATGTAACTAAATTCCCTGAAATTATGGATGGTCGTGTAAAAACTTTAAATCCATATATTCATGGTGGTATTTTAGCTGTTCGTGATAATCAAAGTCATGTAGCACAAATGCAAAAATTTAATATTCAACCTATTGATTTAGTTGTTGTAAATTTATATCCATTCCGTGAAACTATAGAAAAACCAAACGTAACTCTTGCTGAAGCAGTAGAAAATATCGATATCGGTGGTCCTGCAATGATTCGTGCTGCTGCCAAAAATTTCAAATTCGTTACAGTTGTAGTAAATCCTAAACATTATGATGAAGTTGCTGAAATGATAGCTAAAGATGGTTGCACTACAGGAAAATTCCGTATGCAATTAGCTCAAGAAGCTTTCTGTCATACATCTCATTATGATGATTGCATTCAAGAATATCTTACAGCTCAGTTAAGCAAATAATATATTTTAGCGCACTTATTGATATGCTAATAATTGGCACTATTTAAGTGCGTTTTCTTTTAATAAGGGGGTTATATTTTGGATATTTTAGTTATTGGTAGTGGTGGACGTGAACATACACTTACATGGAAATTAGCTCAAAGTAAACTTGTGGATAAAATTTATGCTGTGCCAGGAAATCCAGGCATGGAAAAAATAGCACAATGTATACCAGGTTCAGTAGAGGATAATGAATTTTTAGTAAAAGTAGCTCAAGAGAAAAAAGTTGATTTAGTGGTAGTAGGACCAGAAGTTCCATTGACAAATGGTATTGTTGATGATATGGCTAAAGTGGGAATTGCATCTTTTGGTCCACAAAAAGCTGCTGCTCAATTGGAAGGTTCTAAATCTTTTTCTAAAAATATTATGAAAAAATATGGTATTCCTACTGCGAAATATGAAGTTTTCACAGATGCATTGGAAGCTAAAAATTATATAGAACAAGAAGGCGCACCAATAGTAATTAAAGCAGATGGGCTTGCTGCTGGCAAAGGTGTTATTGTTGCTGAAACAAAAGAGCAAGCTTTAGAAGCAATTGATGAAATTATGTGCGATAAAACTTTTGGTAGTGCTGGTAATAGCGTAGTTATCGAAGAATTTATGGCTGGCGAAGAAGCTTCTGTATTAGCTTTCACTGATGGTGAAACTATTATCCCTATGATACCATCTCAAGACCATAAAAGAGCGTATGACGGCGATAAGGGGCCGAATACAGGCGGTATGGGAACATATGCACCAGCTCCAGTAATCACAGAAGATTTAATGAAGCAGGTACAAACAAAAATTTTAGAGCCAACTATAAAAGCTATGAAACAAGAAGGTTATGAATACAAAGGTTGTTTGTATGCTGGTTTAATGATAACAGCAGAAGGTCCAAAAGTTGTGGAATTTAATGCTCGTTTTGGCGATCCAGAAACGCAAGTTGTATTGCCATTGTTAGAAAGTGATTTAGCTGAAATCATGTTAGCTTGTGCAAATGGTACACTTGCAAATTGTGATATAAAATGGAGCAAAAAAGCTGCTGTTTGTGTAGTTATGAGTGCTGGTGGATATCCTGCTAAATATGAAAAAGGCAATGAAATTCTAGGTTTAGATAAGGCAGAAAATGAAAATGTATTAGTTTTCCATGCTGGTACAGCTAAAAAAGATGGAAAAATTGTCACAAATGGTGGACGTGTATTAGGTGTAGTGGCTTTAGGTGATGATATAAAAACTGCTGTAGATAAAGTTTATACAGATATAAAACTTATTGATTTTAAAGATGTATATTATAGAAAAGATATCGCACATAGAGCTTTCAACCGTAAATAATTAAAATAGTATATATAAAAAAATAAAGGAATAATATCAACCTATTATTCCTTTATTTTTAATTAATTATTGATTTATTTTTTATTGAGATTAGATTATTTTTTTATTACTTATATGATTTTATTGATGAGAACATAGATACATTTGACAATGAATAGCATTACAAAAAATAATTAAATAGTAAAATATCTGTAAAGCTATTAGTTTAATAATGATAACTTTAAATATTTTGTTAATTAGAAAAATAACATATAGTACTAATAAATAGCCAATTATTATCTATTGTATATTGTGCTCAATGCATTTGTACACTTATGATAAGTCTATATGTTAATATATAGGTGGTGGCAATGATTATGAAGAAGACCGTTGGAGAAAAAATTAGATCTTTTCGTCAACAAAAAAAATTAACTCAAGAGCAATTAGCTTTAGGAGCTGAAATCAATCCAGTCTTCTTGGGTCATTTGGAACGTAATTTAAAGAGTCCAACAATTACAACATTAGAGAAAATAACAAGAGCTCTAGGAATTACTATGTCTGAATTGCTCTTAGATGTGCCTAACAATGATAGTGAAATCGAAGTTAGACAAGCAAGCATTCAGCATATTAATTATCTCTTAAAAGATTTGTCCAACGAAGAATTGGATAAAATCACAGGCATTTTAAAAGAAATAATTGACTGGAAAAAAATGTAATGACGTTTTTAAGTACCTATAATTTTTATTATAGGTACTTTTTATATTATGTAAAAAATAAATGTAAGAAATACATAAGTGGTTGAGGTTCAGTTATTATAATAGCATATTTTTTATAATTACAATAGATATTTTTAAGGATTAATTAAGTTTATTGAAGGTTTGCTATTTTAAAGGTATAATATAGATATGCTTTTAATTGTATATGTATGATTTTTAAAAATATCCCATTTCTTCTATCGGGATTATGAATTTTATATAAATTAATTAAGCAAAATCTGCAAATATAATATATTAATTTTATTTTGAATAAAGGAGACATTATTTTGAATTTACAAGAGAAAAATATTTATTGTGGTTTCAGATTGGATAAAATATCCTATATATCTGAAATTTCATCTAATGCATATGAATTTTATCATGAAAAAAGTGGCGCAAAATTATTATTTATAGAAAATAATGATGATAATAAAGTATTTTCTATAACTTTCCGCACTACTCCTACTGATGATACTGGTGTAGCTCATATTGTAGAACATTCCACACTTTGTGGTTCTCGTAAATTTCCTACTAAAGAACCATTTGTGGAATTAGTAAAAGGTTCTTTAAATACTTTTTTAAATGCAATGACATTTCCAGATAAAACTATGTATCCTATAGCTAGCAGAAATGAAAAGGATTTCCGCAATCTTATGGACGTTTATCTTGATGCAGTATTTTATCCAAATATGCGTACAACACCCGAAATCTTAATGCAAGAAGGTTGGCATTATGAAATTGATAATGTAGATGCTCCATTAGCTTATAGTGGTGTAGTTTATAATGAAATGAAAGGTGCATTATCATCTCCAGATGGACTATTAGAAAGAAAGATTTTAAATAATCTTTATCCTGATACAACATATCAATATGAATCTGGTGGAGACCCTGTAGCTATTCCAGATTTAACACAGGAAATGTTTATTGACTTTCATAGTCGTTATTATCACCCTGCTAATAGTTATATCTATCTTTATGGGAATATGGATATGATGTCAACTTTATCTTTCTTAGATGAAGAATATCTTAACAATTTTAATAAAATTGAAATTGACTCTCATATTGATGTACAAAAACCATTTACAGCTCGTAAATTGATTAAAGATATTTATCCTATAGCTCCTGGCGAAGCAAAAGAAAATAAAACATTTTTAAGCATGAATTATTCTATTGCAACTTCTTTAGAAAAAGAAAAAATGCTAGCATTTACTATATTGGAACATGCTTTATTAAAAAGTGAAGCTGCGCCACTTCGCAATGCTTTGATTAAAGCAGGTCTTGGTAGTGATGTAATTTCTTCATTTGATAATGGTATTTTACAGCCAATGTTTAGCATTATCGTCAATGGTTCTGAAGCTGATAAAGTTGATGAATTTACAAAAGTTGTAACTGATACTTTAAATGACATTGTAAAAAATGGCATTGATGATGAATTATTACAGGCTTCTATTAATAGTATGGAATTTAAGCTTCGTGAGGCTGATTTTGGTCAATATCCAAAAGGATTGATTTATAATATTAATCTTATGAATAGCTGGTTATATGATGGTGATGCTACTATGTATCTCCATTATGAAGAAGCTTTGAAAACTGTAAAACAGTGGGCAAAAGAAGGTAAGTTTGAAGCATTAATTCAAGAATATTTATTGGATAATACTCATAGTCATATTTTAATTTTAGAACCAGATGAAAATGTAATCGCTAAACAAGAAAAAGATTTAGCTGATAAATTAGCACAGAAAAAAGCTTCTATGAGTAAAGAAGATATTGAAAAAATTATTGCGGATACTCAAAAATTAAAAGAGCGTCAACGTTCTGTGGATAAACCAGAGGATTTAGAAAAAATTCCATTATTGAAAATTGAAGATATCACTAAACAATGTGATAAATTAATTATTGCTGAAGATGAAATAGCAGATACAAAAGTTTTAAGACATGATATTGATACAAATGGAATTTGCTATTTAAGAATGTTATTTGATATAAGCAATATAGCTTATGAAGATATAAATTATCTATTCTTATTGGAAGAATTCATTGGTAGAACTGCTACAAAAAATTACACATATGAAGCATTGGCTAATGCTGTAAACTTGCATACTGGTGGCATGAGGTTTGCTGTAGCTACGTATGATAAAGAGGGCGATGTTGACTCTTATATGCCAAAATTTGTATTTAAAGCTAAAGTTTTGGTAGATAAGATGCCAGAATTGATAAAATTACTACAAGAAATAATTTTCAATAGTTCCTTTACTTCTAAAGAACGTATTAAAGATTTGGCAATGCAATGTCGCAGTGATTTTGAAATGTCAATATTGCGTTCAGGTCATCAATTAGTTCTTGATGAATTGATGGCATATTTTACACCAAAAGAACGCTATGATAATTTTGGTGACTTAAAATTCTATGCATTTATTAAGAATTTCTTAAATGATTTTGATAATGAATTTAATAAAATGCAAACAGCTTTTGCTAAAATTTTACCAATGATATTTAATAAGGCTAATTTATTGACAAGTATTACTGTATCTAAAAATGATTATGAAAAAGTAATATCTGCAATTAAGCCTTTATTAGAAGTATTGCCAAATGAAACTTATCCAAAACAAGAAATACCATTTGCAGTAGAAAAGAAAAATGAAGGTTTTATCACATCTTCTCAGGTACAATATGTTGCCAAAGGTGCTAATTTCATACGCTTAGGATATAAATATACAGGAGCTATGAAGGTATTAGAAACTATTATGCGTTATGAATATTTGTGGACTAATATTCGTGTTCTTGGCGGAGCTTATGGTGCATTTGTAAAATTCCGTCGTGATGGCAATATGTATTTTGGTTCTTATCGTGATCCTAATTTAGTAGAAACTTTAAATGTATATGATAAAACAGCAGAGTTTTTACGTAATTTTAATGTCAGTGATAGAGAAATGACAAAATATATTATCGGTACAATTAGTAATATTGATATGCCACTTACTCCTGCATTAAAAGGTGAATTAGCTTCTTCTGCGTATATTGCTGAAATGACAGACGAAATGCGTCAGCAACAGCGTGATGAAATTTTAGCTACAACTCAAGAAGATATTAGAGCTTTAGCCGATTTAGTAGATGCTTGCATGAAGGAAAATGCTATCTGTGTTTTAGGTGGAAGCAATAAAGTAAACGAAGCTAAAGATGTATTTAAAACAGTAACTATTATTTTATAATCTAAAAAAAGAAGACTCTCATAGTAATATGAGAGCCTTTTTTTATATATTTTCATTAAATTTATATCCTATTCCCCAAATTGTAATAATGTATCCTGGTAAATCTGCTTGAGGTTCAACTTTTTTACGTAGTTTACGGATAAATGCCATTATATTATTATCTGAAAGCAGAAAATCTTCTTCCCAAACAGCTTGATATATTTGTTCTTTAGTAACATTTGCAAAATTAAGATTTGCGACCACATGGATTCTAAAAACCAACCTGTTTGAAATAGTGATATATATATCGTTTGTAAATGAATGTCTGTTAATTCACTGTATAGTAATCCATTTGTAATAATGCTGAAGCAATAAGAACAGAGAACATATTTCCAAAATTTGAAAATGCTGTTATTTTGATATATTTAATCATATTGGCGTATGTTTTACGACCTTCAATTATACCTTGTTCTAAAACCATTAAATCTTTTTCTAAAAGAATTATATCAGCAGATTCTTTGGCAATATTTACGGCATTGTCTACAGAAATAGCTATATCAGAAGATTTCATTGCAGTGGCATCATTCATCTCCCATGAAACCAACCGTATGACCATTTTGGCGGAGCAATTTTACAATTTTTGCTTTTTGTTCTGGTGATAATTTAGCGAAAACATCCGTTTTTTCTACAGCTATAGCTAAATCTTGTTCTGGTAGTTGCTCAATATCTGAACCAAGTAAAAGATTATTAACTTTTAAACCAACTTGTTTACATATAGAACGAGCAACTTTATCATTATCTCCTGTTAAAACTTTTACTTTAACACCATATTCTTTTAATGCTTTTAAAGCTTTTACAGTTGATTCTTTTGGCGGGTCTAAGAATGCTAGATAGCCAATAAGCACCATATCACATTCATCTGCTATGCTGAATTTATCTATTGGTGATGGATTATTTTTTTTGAGCAACAGCTATTACACGCATACCTTTGTCATTTAGTTTATCGACAGTTTTTAGGATTTCTTTTTTGATGCGTTCATCTAACGGTTTAATTTTTCCTTGATATTCAACATGAGAGCAGATAGATAACATTTCTTCGACTGCACCTTTAGTTATCATTTGGCATTTTTGATTTTTGTCCTTTACTACTATAGAAAGGCGACGACGTGAAAAATCGAAAGGTATGTCATCTACTTTTGTATAGGCACTAGATAGATTTATTAAGTTAGGATTATCTTGTTCAATTTCTTCTGTTTTATTGATGATAGCTATATCCATTAAATTTTTATAGCCTGTTTGAAAATAACTATTTAGGTAGGCATGACGTAAGACACGACTATCTTCATTTCCCAGTACATCTAAATGGTATTCTAAAACAACTTTATTCATGGTTAATGTACCAGTTTTATCAGTACAAAGAATATCCATAGCACCAAAATTTTGAATGGAATTTAAGTTTTTTACGATAGTTTTTTTCTTAGACATAGAAACGGCACCTTTAGCTAAGCAAGTAGTAACTATCATAGGTAACATTTCAGGTGTTAAGCCTACAGCAATGGAGATAGCAAATAAGAAAGCTTCTACCCAATCATTTTTAGTTATACCATTGACAAAAAATACTATGGGTACCATAAATAACATAAAACGAATTAAAATCCAAGAGACGGAATTGACACCTTTAGTAAAATTTGTTTCCATAGGTATAGTAGAAACAGATGAAGCGATTGAACCAAATAAAGTATTATTGCCAACACCGATTACTACAGCAGTAGCACTGCCACTTATTACATTACTTCCCATGAATAAAATATTATTATAATTAGTAATAGAAAGATTTTTTTCTTGATAAGTTTTAGCAATTTTTTCTACTGGTCCACTTTCACCTGTCAATGATGCTTGGCTAATAAATAAATCTTTAGCTTCTAAAATTCTAGCATCAGCAGGAATCATATCACCAGCACTTAGATGGATAATATCACCAATTACCACATCTTCTAAAGGAATTTCTGCTTTAGGGCGATATTGTCTAGTAACGGTGCAAGTAGTTGTTATTAAAGATAGAAATTTTTCGGCTGCATTACCGGAACGGCTTTCTTGAACAAAACGCAAAGAACCAGATATAAAGACCATTGTAAGAATTATAATAACGGTTACAGGATTTACATCATCAGGGCTATTTTGCATGATAGGAATAATAATATCAGTAAAAATAGAAACTATAGCCAGACAAAATAAAATTGCTGTAAATGGGTTTATAAAAGCATTGGTAATACGTTTAGTTAAAGATAATTTTTTTCCATGCACAATTTTATTATTGCCATATAAATTACGATGTTCTTTAATGGCTTGTTCACTTAATCCCGTAAAAGAAGTGTTAAGAGCTTGTAATATTAGCTTAGTTGAATTGGTGGCACAAAAAATAATTTGTTCGTTCATTTTTTTAGTGTTTTTGGATTAGTTGTCACAATGCTCCCTTCATAAAAATAAAATTAATAAATCACATAACAAAGTATAAATTATTTATTTATCTAATCATATGGCAGAATTCTTGCGATTTTATTACTTTTTTATAAAGATTTGAAGGAGCATATTATTTAATGAGATTTTAATGAAAGTTTTAAAGGGTTTTAATTTGTATTTTTAGAATATATACAGTATAAATAAAACAATCGAAATCCTTAATGAAGGAGGGGTTTTTATGAATTTACAATTTTTAGGTGCGGCTCATACAGTTACAGGTTCTTGTTATTTATTAGAAGCAAATGACCATAAAGTTTTGATTGATTGTGGTATGTTTCAAGGTGCGAGAAATTTACGTGATTTAAACTACAATGATTTTCGTTTTGTACCGTCAGATATAGATTGCGTACTTTTAACTCATGCTCATGTTGACCATTGCGGTCTTATTCCTAAGTTATGTAAACAAGGATTTAAGGGCGATATATATGCGACAAAAGCGACTTGCGATTTAGTAAATATCATGCTCCCAGATAGTGCACATATCCAAGAGTCTGATGCGCAAATAACAAATCGTAAAGGGCAACGTATGGGAAAAACACCAATAGCTCCTTTATATACTATTGATGATGCTATGGCTTCATTAAAACAATTTGTGCCAATTGATTATGATCAAGAAATCAATCCAGTAAATGGCATACGAGCTATTTATAAAGATGCTGGTCATATCATGGGGTCAGCAATTATTGAAGTTTATGTAACGGAAAATGGCGAAGAAACTAAAATTGTATTTACAGGCGATTTGGGGCAACCTGACCAGCCTATTATAAAAGACCCTACACATATAAAAGAAGCAGATTATTTAGTAATTGAGTCTACTTATGGTGATCGTAAACATCAAATTTATGATAAAGAAACTCCATTAGCAGAAATTATAAATGATACTATGGATAGAGGCGGAAATTTAATTATTCCATCATTTGCAGTTGGTCGTACACAAACAATGTTATATTATTTATTCAAATTATGGAAAGCCAATCGCATAGAGGATTATTCAGTTGTAGTAGATAGCCCACTTGCTGTTGAAGCTACAAGAATTTTTGCCAAGAATACAAAATATTTTGATGATGAAGCAACTGAATATATTAGAAAACATGGTAAATTGCCTCAAATGCCACAGTTGCGTCTTTGTGAAAGTGCAAATGAATCTAAGGCCTTAAACACAGAAGAAGGTTCACATATTATTTTATCGGCTAGTGGTATGGCGGACGCTGGACGTGTACTTCATCATTTAAAACATAATCTTTGGCGTCCAGAATCTACAATTTTATTTGTAGGTTATCAAGCAGAAGGAAGTTTAGGTAGAAAATTATTAGAAGGCGCTAAAAAAGTAAAAGTCTTAGGTGAAGAAATCAGTGTAAAAGCTAGAATTGTAAATATGGACGGATTTTCTGCTCATGCTGATTATTCACAGATGGAAGAATGGTTACAACATTTAACTATGTATAATGCTAAACAGGTATTTGTAGTACATGGTGAAGCTACTGCTAGTAAAGCTGTAAAAGAAATGATTGAAGAAGAATTCGGCTGGAATGCGTATATTCCATTTTATGCAGATAGAGCTATCATGACGAAGAATACTTGTGAAATCAAAGCTGCTAATATACCTCAAGTATCTGTGGAAAAAGATATGGAAGACTTCTTTGTTGATGTTGATGCAGATTATAGACAATTACGTCGCAGAATTATTAATCTTGTGGTTAAAAATCCAGAACTTATGCCAGCAGCTATGAATACAATTCAAAAAGGTTGGCGATATGTTAAACGCTTATTCAAAGATTTTGGTATTAGCTAAGATTTTTAATGAAAATTTTATCTACTTTTTACGATAAATATTTTGGCAAGAAGAAAGAAATATGTTATGATTAGAGTAAAGTTAAATCTTAGGAGGATTATATAATGGAAGAATTAAAAAACAATTCCGTTGTTGAAGAAGATACTGAAGGTACTGTAGTTGTTATTACTGACGAAGAAGGTAATGAATACAATTATGTAGAAGAAATGGTTTTCGATGCAGGTAGCGATAAATATGCTATTTTAGTTAGCATTGATGGCGATGAAGAATGCGAATGCCATGAACATGATGAAGAATGTGGTTGCGAAGAAGAAGTAGATGTAATCTTAGCAAAAATCGTTAAAGATGAAAATGGTGAAGTTGAATATATTGAACCAACAGATGAAGAATTTGAAATTGCTCAACAAGCTTATGAAGAATTAATGGATAAACTTGAAGCAGAAGAATAATCATCTGAATTTGTTTAAAGTTTAATACGTATCAAAGAAGGTACCATAGAAAAATGGTATCTTCTTTTTTGTGAATATAAATTTTTATTTGAGGTAGATTTATGGAAAATTTAGTGGAAAATATTAGTAAATCAGTAGCTATTGAATTGCTTTTTGAAGAAATGCCAACAAGACCTACTGCAAATGCTATTTTTCGTGAAGCTAGAAAAATATTTGGTGATATAAATATCATCAATAGAGATGAAAATGATATTGAATTTAGCGTAGATAAATTTGTAGCATATAATGAAGATAATACAACTTCTCCAGTAGTACTTGCTATGGGAAATATAACAGATTTTGATGATAAAGTAGCTGTAAGTGAATTTGAACGCACACAGATTTGGAATGTAGCTAACAGTGAAAAATTATTGAGTAAATATAAATATGCTGTAAAAATATGGGATGTAAATGCTCAAAGACAAATTCCTAGAGAACGTGCTATTATGTTAGTTGATTGGCTTAATGTAGCTTTAAAATTATATCCTAAATGTCAAGCTATTTGGATAAAATCAGCAGGTAAATTACAATTAGCTCAATCCATTAAGAATTTAAAAGAAACTGGTATAGTTAAATATTTATATAGTATGGTCAATATTCGTTTCTTTAATGTGCCTAATACAAATGAATTCATTGTAGATAGTGTAGGATTGGCTAATATTGGTTTAAGTGATGTACAATTCCATTTCAAAGGTATGAACCCTAATAAAATAGCTAATCTTGCATATAGCTTAGCTCGTTATATTTTGAATAATGATGATATCATGATTAAAGATGGCGATACCATTGATGGCATGAATGATGAGGGCAAAATGACACCAGAAGTTCAATGGATTTGTAGATATGAAGATTCTTTAATTGAACCACTTCGTCCTGTTTTAGATATTGATACTGGTAAATATGCCGCTGGCAATAGAAATTAAAAAAAACACTTTCTAATTTTAGATATTTTCTAAGTTAGAAAGTGTTTTTTAGTTAAGTATAAAATTATTTGATTAAGTTAAATTTACGCATTGCTGTTTTTAATTGTTCAAGATGAGCATCTTCCATTTCGCAAAGTGGCATGCGTAAAGGACCCATGTCAAAGCCCATTAAACGAAGTGCAACTTTTACAGGAATTGGATTTACTTCACAGAATAATGCTTTGATTAATGGGAAGTATTCAATTTGTTTTTTCGCTGCTTCTTCAACTTTGCCATCAAAGAATAATTGACACATATCATGTGTTTCTTGTGGCATAACGTTGGAAAGTACGGAGATAACACCTTTTGCACCTAAAGATAATAATGGAACGATTTGGTCATCATTACCAGAATAGAAAGTGAGTTTATCACCGCAAAGAGACATTGTTTCAGCAACTTGACTAATATTGCCACTAGCTTCTTTAACTGCTGCAATGCGTGGATGTTCTGCTAAAACAGCGTAAGTTTCTGGTGTAATACCTACACCTGTACGAGATGGTACATCATAAAGAATGATAGGTACATTTACATTATCAGCGATAGATGTGAAATGTTTGATAAGTCCTTTTTGTGTACATTTATTATAATATGGAGTAACTACTAATAAAGCATCAGCACCTGCTTTATCTGCATGTTGAGATAAATTAATAGCATATCTAGTATCATTAGAACCAGTACCTGCAATAACAGGAACACGTTTATTTACATAGTCAACAGTAAATTTAATGATTTCTTCATGTTCTTCATCTGTCATTGTAGCAGATTCGCCACTTGTACCAGCAATTATGATAGCGTCTGTACCATTGTTTAAGTTGAAATCAATTAAACGAGCTAATTCATCATAATTGATACCGTTTCCGTTTTCATAAAATGGAGTAGCAATAGCTACGCCTGCACCTTTAAATATTACATCTTTCTCCATAAAGAAAGCCTCCTTAATGCCATCTTTTGATGTGTTATCATAAATTATACAGGTAAATATTTATATTGTCTATAATATTTTAATTTTATGTATGATTTTAAAACATTTTTCTCTATTTTTATTTTTTATTATTGTAATGTTATAACTTTTTATTATTTGCGTAATAAATTGTAAAGGTGTATTTATTTATGATATAAAAAAGACTTGATTTATAAATTTTAAAATCTGATATGCACCCAAAATATTGGACATATTAATTAAGCTACTAATTGAGACTTAGTTCTGTATTCTACGGGACTAAGTCCTTTTAGTTTTATCTTTATCCGTTTTGTATTATAATATTTTATAT
>ERZ791579.113-NODE-113-length-67875-cov-5.345591_pt1 | contig 67875 bp, 67 predicted proteins | sample MGYA00509968_ERZ791579 | MGnify/ENA primary metagenome ERZ791579 (study PRJEB30046, sample SAMN00791924) | human gut metagenome | study: EMG produced TPA metagenomics assembly of the A metagenome-wide association study of gut microbiota in type 2... | reverse complement strand
ATAAAACGTACAATTAAATAGATATAAGTTGGAAAAGAGGAAGATAAATGTGGATTTCATGCAAACCATAAGAAAAATATTTTGCAAAAAATATATTAAGACGACAAAATTATAAAGTGGCTAATAATAGCAAGGATAATTAAATTGAAATTATATAATAAAAAATTATTGATTTATAATTTTGGAGACAACGAAGTAGAAGAGTAGATAAAAATGTAGACAAAAATGAACTCAGTTCAAATTTAGAACAAACATATTAAAGGCGCAGTAGATTAAAAATCATACCACGCCTAAATTATTTAATATTGAAGAGTATTGGTTATGCCAGTAAAACATGAGATATGAAAAAATATGTTAGATATATTAATTTATATCTGATGGCATATCAATTAATTTCGTTTTATCAAAATTAAGATCCTGTATTTCAGCATCTGATAGTGGTAAAAATTTAATGATAAAAACATTGTTCTTAAGTTCAAAACTGTCTATAACAATATTGTTATCAACAAATTCCTGAAGAGATTCTTTTATCAGCTGCAGATTTTTCTTTTTGTTTTTTAGTTTAAATCGAACTATTTTTTGAAAGTAGGTATAATTATATTCACCTATGAAAGTTTCCTGGTTAGAAATCTGTTCACGTTTCATTGCATAACATATTATTCTTGATAAGTTATTGTCTAGAACATCATATGAAGCAGAAGTGATAGAAATCAGTTTTTTCTTAATAATCGCATTGCTTAGTATTTCTCCAAATTGAGCAATAGCATAGGGTCTTTCTACATCCTCTTTAATAACAATATTATCAAATAAGTTGAAGTAGATTTTACTACCTGCTTCTTCATATGAAAAATTGTATTCTACTAATTTTCTACAAGAATTAGATATTTTTTTAATAACATTTTTACCTACATGATAATCAACAACTTCTTTACCTAAAGTATTAAGATCAACAACAACAGATTTTTCTTTATAAAATTCCTGCATATTTATATTAGAAATAAAGGCATTAACTAATTTTAAATCATTAGAATCCATAGCTTTAGGAGGAGTAAGTTTACCACTATCTACAGTTACTTCAAGAAGTTCCTTACCATCGTCATCAGTAATAATCTCTTTTAAAAGGTTATTAGAAGCTGTATCCATCATAAGAGTAAAAGAAGATGGACTAAATAAAGGTTTATCAACAAGATCTACAGGAAATAGCCTTAGGTAAGAGTCAATGTTTCCAGCAAGTTCATTTTCGATATATTTCCATGCACTTATAATTAAATCATTTTTCAATGAATTATATATTGATTTATTTGTAAAAGATGATATGCCAGGAAATTCAATAAGAAGACTATTAGAGTCATCCTTCCATAAAGTTGCAGCTTTCTTTTTATCTTCTATAATTTCATCAAGGTTTTTATCTCCAAATATTTTGTAGTAATCATCTACGGGTAAAGTTTTAGCCATAATAACAATATTAGAGAGGGGATGTTTTGGATCATCAATGTTAATAGTATCGATATCATTAATATAAGCTTTATACCATCTTGCTCTTTTCTGGAGACGCGATTTTTTAATCTTTGCAATAATAGGGATTAAATCTTCACGGCTTGACTTTCCATCAAGATAGTCCATAAGAGTTTCATCTATAAGACTTGTCACAGTATCAGCTGAAAAGTTAAGCAAATTTCTTTTTTTATTAAAATAGTCAATAATGACAGGATTAATATGATTGGCCAGTTCTTCAATAAATCGACGAGAGTATTGTTCCATGTTATGCTCCTTTATATAAATATAGAAAATTATTGTATTGGTTTTGGAACCATTTCTTAATTAATTTTGGGTTTTGTTTTCTTTATTCTTTAGTATAGTAGTGGGATGATTATTTGTCAAGTATATTGACATATGTCGTCATATATAATAATATAGCCATATGTTAGTATGAATTATCACTATTATTTTTGTATTCTTGAAATGATTAAACGTATTAAATCAAGAATTTAAAGAATTTATATATACATATTTTTATTTATAGTACATTTGAGGAGAAAGTAATGATATCTGATGAATTTAATTCCAAAATATGGATTTATTTTGAAACCAATCTTAAACCAAGAACAAGAAAAGAATATTTCAAAATTATAAATGATTTTAATAAAGAGATTGGTCATGATCCACTTACATTAACAAGCAAAGAAGCTAAACAATATTACAATTATTTACTAAATAAAATGGAACACAACCTGATTAGTTATTCAACGGGCGTTATGAGATTATCTGTTATCAGATCTATATGTAATTTTATAGAGTATTATAATATTAATCACGGAAATAAGTATATTAATTATTTTAAAGAATATTCTCTTCCTGAACCTGATAGATTAATTGATGAAAAAGGAATACCTAACAGTCTTGAAATAAACAATATACTTGAAGCAATTAAAGAATGTGATGATAAAAAAGCATTCCTGATTTTTTCATTAGCAGTAAAATGTGCTTTAACAAATTCTGAAATATGTAAACTTAATATGGAATATATTGTTCTTGATAAGACAAGTAACTCAATATGTATTAATTATCCTGCAAATAGCAGGAATAATATAGCAAGAACAATAAAAATACCAGACGATGTTGCAAAATTATTAGATGAATATATTTATGAAAATAATATCAAAGAAGGTCCTGTATTCATCAATAAAAGAAAAAACAGAATGCAGCTAAGGGACTCCGAAAGATTAATCGAAAAATACTGTAAAATATGTCTTGATAATAATAAAATTAGAAATAAATACACTTTACAGGCTTTAAGACATGCTGGTTTATCATATATGCTTGCTGGTGGAGCTCCAAAAGATGCAGTTGCAAACTATGCCGGTATAACAGGCAGGTGGATGACACGTTATGACAGGATAATAACATCTAAAACATATAATCAGGCAGTAAACTATAGTATAATCACCATTCAGTAAATAAAAAAAAATTGCACAATATATCCTAAATATCGTTTAAGAATATTTAAAATAGTATTAATTGTAGTACCATAAAAAAGATAGTACTTTTCAAAGTATTTAACTATGTTATAATAATAATCGAAAGAGCTTTATATGAGCTCAATACAATTCCCCAATGTCCCATCAAAAGATTATATCTTTTGGTGGGATCCCCTTTTTTACTACAATTTAATTAAACTCTGATAAATATTTTCTATATTTTACTGGCAACATATTCCTCTGCAATTCAGGATTAATTCTTTCTTTAATAGCAATTGAATTAAAAAAGCTTTTCCAAAGCTTCTGACATTTAATATCATAATCTGAATATGAATTTATCTTATTATATAAACCTGAGTCAGAATCATTATAAAACATGTTCTTTCCATTTGCTGTATGAATATAGCAAAAATTTCTTTTAATATCGTATATAACAAAATCCTCACAATGAAGTCTGTCAGCAAAATGATCCGTCAACATATATATTATGTTATTATCAGGCTCAATTCTTGCAAGAAGTAATCCAGAAGCATTTTCATTAAATCTTATTATCTCCCTATAAAACGCAGCTTCATTAGAAACTTTCCTATCAATCTTAAATAAATCATATATGAATTTATCATGTATATTATTAATATATTCTTTTCCGTGTTTAAAAAGTTTCTGTAAGCTATGATATACTACAGAAGCTTTAGATGGCTCATTGGAATTTATAACTCTGAAAATAATACTATATACATAATCACCCAGTTTTTGTTGTATTGAACGTATTACTTTATTACTAATATTACAATCTGCTTTTACATAAGTATATGTTTCAAAAAAAGAATAATTAGAATTCTTCGCATCAAAAATACAACTTATATCTGTATGACTTGTTCCTTCTTCCCATGCCATATATATAGCCGTAAATATACCATCTATACTATCTTCACAAATAAATATATTAATTAAAGTATTAAAACCACTCATATAAATATAATCCTTTTTCTTTACGTTTATTATATCTTATAATTATAATTGTCATCAAAAAAAGACAGCTGCTTATAAGTGTTATGATGTTCTAAATCATATATTTTTCTCAGGTCTTTAGAATCAATAATACAATTGGTTATATAATCCTGATCTATTTTAATGTTATACATCATATGTCCATTACATGTTATGAAGTATATGGCTCTTTTTAAAACAACACCTATTTTTTTTAAATCATTAAAATCCAGCTTTACATGTTTTCTGGCATATAGTATTCTTTTAGCAGATTTAACTCCGATCCCTGGAACACGAAGTAACATATTATAATCAGCTTTATTAACTTCGACTGGAAAAATCCCAAGGTTTCGTAAAGCCCAGTCACACTTAGGATCAAGCATGGAATTAAAATTAGGATGCTTTTCAGATAATAATTCAGAAGCTTTAAATCCATAAAATCTCATAAGCCAATCAGCCTGATATAAACGATGCTCTCTTAGCAGAGGAACTCCAGTCCCATCAGGCTGAAGTGGCAAATCAACGTCCATATTTACATTAACAAAAGCAGAATAGAAAACTCTTTTTAAACTATATTGGTTGTATAAAGCCTCTGCTATAGTGACAAGATGATAATCAGTTTCATCAGTTGCACCAACAATCATCTGTGTACTTTGCCCAGCTGGTACAAAAACTGGTTTTTTGTACCTTGTAGGAATAACATCAGAATCTTTAATATAATTATCCTGTAAATATATTCCCGTTTTTTTATATCTTATCTCTTCCAAAGTCTTTTTCTTAACACCAATCAGATTCATATTGGAATTAATCTCATGCTGAATCATACGCATTGGCTTTAATATATTATCTCTTGACTTAGATGGTGCTAATTTTTTAAGAGCGGCATTTGTAGGAAGCTCTAAATTAACACTCATTCTGTCTACATAATAACCAGCAAGCTTAATAAGTTCTTCACTGGCACCAGGTATAGCTTTCATATGAATATAACCACCAAAATTATACTTTGTTCTAAGAATAATAACAGTTTTAAGCATTCTTTTCATAGTTTCATCAGGCGTCTGGATTATTCCTGAGCTTAAGAATAGTCCTTCTATATAATTTCTTTTATAAAACTGAATAGTAAGTTCACATATCTCTTCAGGCGTAAATGTTGCTCTTACAACATCATTAGAAGCCCTGTTTATACAGTACTTACAATTATAAATACATTCGTTAGTCAGAAGGATTTTTAATAATGATATACACCTTCCATCTGCACTAAAACTATGGCATATGCCACATGCCCTGGAATTCCCAATACCTTTTTTGTTGTTATTTCTTTCTACACCGCTTGAAGAACAAGACACATCATATTTTGCAGCATCAGACAATATTTCAAGTTTTTCCATAATACTAAGATTATCTTTTATTATCATATATTCAACAACTCCTAAATAAGTATAAGAACATTTGTTTGTATTTATATAATAGAACATTTGTTTGTGTAATGCAAGCACTAACTATTTACGATTGACTATTAGTACAACTTTTTAACTTGACACTCACATCATAATATTGATAATAAAATATAAAGATGTATTATTAAGAAGATGTCTTATAGATTTTTTATAAGGAGATAGTTCTAATGAATAAAATGGTGATTTTTGATCTTGATGGAACATTATTAAACACACTTGAAGATTTATGTGATTCTGTTAACTATGCACTTAAAACCAACGGATTACCAGAAAGAAGTATAGAAGAAGTAAGAAATTTCGTTGGTAATGGCATACGGCTTTTAATTGAACGAAGTGTTCCAGCCAATACCACTAAAGATATAACAGATAAAACATTTGAATGTTTTAAAACATATTATGGATTACATTGTAATGATAAAACAAAAACTTATCCTGGAGTTATAAACATGCTAAAAAAAGTAAAAGCAAACGGATATAAGACAGCTGTCCTGTCAAATAAAGCACAATATGCTGTAACCAAACTCTGTAATATATATTTTGATAATGTAATTGATATTGCAATAGGTGCTAAAGAAAATATACCAAAAAAACCTGCGCCTGATGCCCTTTTTATGTGTGCAAAAGAACAGAACATTGATCTTAAAAATGTAATATATGTTGGAGATTCTGATGTTGATGTAGCTACCGCAAAAAATGCAGGCGTAACTGGAATAGCTGTAACATGGGGATTCAGGAGTCGTGAAACCTTAAAAAAATGTGGTGCAGAAATATTAGTCAAAAATACGAAAGAATTATCAGATGTATTACAACAATGTATAACAAAAAAATCCTGCTGACATTCATTTTATAATAAAACTGTAAAGAAAGTAAACTGAAAATCCAAAAACAATTAACGAAAAACAGTTAACAAATAAAGCAGATAAAACGAAAATAGACAAAATAGATAAAATTTCAAAAAACCACTTGACATATTATGATTAAATATGTATTATAGTGCTTGTGTTCGCTAAAGCTATTGTTTTTAAGAACATTAAATATAATATGCGCGAGTGGCTCAGTGGTGGAGCACCTCCTTGCCAAGGAGGGGGTCGCGGGTTCGATCCCCGTCTCGCGCTCTTAATAACAGGGTATCCTAAAGGATACCCTTATTTTATATATAGTAAATTTAAAATAACAAAAAAGGAATTACTTATTTATGAAAGAAAGAGAATAATTTGGTTCGAGATTAGGATTCATTTTTCTGTTGGAAGAGCCAGTAGAAAAGGTATAGGAAAAGCTTTTGACGTTCTTGAAAAAAATCTGGTATTGGTGAAGCTGTATTTGCAGCCATGACCCACGCATTTTTCACTTTAAGTATCGGAATGGGAGCTATTCTGATTGGGTGGATGTGCCTTGCTGTTTTATTTGTTACTGCTATATACCTTATAGCCTTTTTAACAGGCAGAAAAAAATCAATATAAATATTTTTTAATGGAAAGACATTATTTAACATGTACTAAAATGTTTTATAAAATGATTAAAAAGTACATAAAATTAATATCTTTCCATTTTGCTATCAATTACACTTTAAAATCCATATATATATTTTTATATTATATGATACCATTGGCAAAGGTCTTTATATATTCAAAAATATTAAATTTACAAGGATTCATTAATGTGATAAAATATTTTATCAAATAAGCAAGCTACGATATCAGTTATATAACTAAGAAAAGGAAACGTAATCATGAAACTATTAGAAGACAGAATAAGAAAAGATGGAATTATAAGAGAAGGTAATGTTCTTAAGGTTGACAGCTTTATTAATCATCAGATGGACATCGGACTTTTTGAGAAAATGGCAAAGGAGTGGAAACGCCTTTTTGCAGACAAAAAAATAAATAAAATTCTTACAATAGAAGCAAGTGGAATTGGTATTGCAGCCATAGTCGCAAGAGAATTCGATGTTCCTGTTGTTTTTGCAAAAAAATCAAAAAGTATCAATCTTGATGATAATAATTTTAGTACTAAAATACAATCATTTACACATGGCAAAGTATATGATGTGATTGTATCTAAAAAATTCTTATCACCAGAAGATCATATTCTTGTAATAGATGATTTCCTTGCTAACGGTTGTGCACTTCTTGGTCTTACAGAGCTTGTTGAAAGCGCTGGTGCAACTGTAGAGGGAATAGGTATAGCAATAGAAAAAGGATTCCAGCAGGGTGGTAAAATAATACGTGAAAAAGGGTACCAGCTTGAATCACTTGCAATAGTTGAAAGCATGGACGCTGCTAACAAAACTATAACTTTCAGGGAACAATAAATATAAATATGAATTTTATATTCTATAAACTGCAATAGAACGGAGAAATTAAATGAATACAATAACTGAATATGTACCAGAGCTATATGCAACTTTCTGGGCTCTGATACCACCTTTAGCTGCCATAATACTTGCACTTATAACAAAAGAAGTATATAGTTCACTTTTTATTGGTATTATTATCGGTGGTTTATTATATGGTGGTTTATTTACTGCACATTTTAGCCTTGAAACATCTATACTTCATGTATTTGACGATGGCTTACTTGGTGTTTTATCAAATCCATCAAATATAGGTATACTAATTTTCCTCATTATACTTGGAATTATGGTAAGTATGATGAATAAAGCAGGTGGTTCAAAGGCATTTGGAGAATGGGCCTCTAAGAGGATAAAAACAAGAATAGGTGCAGAGCTTACTTCCGTATTCCTTGGAATGCTTATATTTATAGATGATTATTTTAATTGTCTTACAGTAGGAAGTGTTATGCGTCCGGTAACTGATGGACATAATGTGTCAAGGGCAAAGCTAGCATACATAATAGATGCAACAGCCGCACCTATATGCATAATTGCGCCTATATCTTCATGGGCAGCCGCAGTAACAGGCTTTGTCGAAAATGAAGACGGCTTTGCTATTTTTATGCAGTGTATACCTTATAATTATTACGCACTTCTTACGATAGTTGCTCTGCTTTGCTTTGTTATATTAAAAGTTGATTTCGGACCTATGAAAACACATGAAGATAACGCTGCAAAGGGAGATTTATTTACAACTGCAGACAGACCTTATGCTAATGTATCCAATGAAGAAGTAATAAGAGGAAACGGAAAGGTTATTGATCTTGTATTTCCTATAATAAGCCTTATTATATGCTGTGTTATTGGAATGATATACACAGGCGGATTCTTTGATGGGACTCCATTTGTTACCGCATTTTCTAACTGTGATGCGTCCTTTGGCCTTATGATGGGAAGCTTTTTTGCCATGATGCTTACAATATTATTCTATGTAGTAAGAAAAATACTTACCTTCAATGATTGTTTCTCATGTATTCCTGAAGGTTTTAAAGCTATGGTTCCTGCTATTCTCATATTAACATTTGCATGGACACTTAAAGCAACAACTGACAGCCTTGGTGTTAAAGAATATGTTGCAGGACTTGTTGGAGGATTGTCTGTAGGATTCCTTAATTTTCTTCCTGCTATTATATTTATTGTAGCTATATTCCTTGCATTTGCAACAGGTACAAGCTGGGGAACATTCGGCATACTTATTCCTATTGTTGTTGGAACATTTGCAGGTACAGATAAGACTATGATGATCATATCAATATCAGCATGTATGGCTGGAGCAGTATGTGGTGACCACTGTTCACCTATATCAGATACAACTATTATGGCATCAGCCGGAGCACAGTGCAATCATATGAATCATGTATCTACACAGCTGCCTTATGTTATTGTTGTAGCTGCTGTTTCACTTATAACATACATTATAGCCGGATTTTTACGTAATGCTGTAATATCTCTTATAATAGGTATTATACTTATGGTCGGCTGCATATTACTTATTAAATATATAACAGATTGTAAAAGTAAAGAAGCAGGAGGAAAACAATGATTTCGCCTGAAAAAGTAATAATTATAATCGCATTATTATTTATTATATGTGTTATGCCTTTTCCAATAGGACTTTTAATGTTTAAATTCAAATCAGAAAAATTAAAGGCAGAGGTCAGAAAAAAATCTGAAGAAGCCAGTATGGATAATAAAGATAATAAAGAAAACAACGATTACAACATTAATAAAGATAATAAAATAAATAACAATGATAATGAAACTGATGTAAATGATAATAATTAGGAGTTGTGGGCTTTTGAACCTGATATAACAAATTATTATTAATTTATCATTTGCGTTTTATCCTATTTTCCTGTAGAATTATAGGGAAATAAAATATTACATATGATAGATATCATATCAGAAAGGACTATATGAAAGACTATTCAATTAATACAAAATGTGTTCAGGCCGGATATACTCCAATGAACGGTGAACCACGCCAGATTCCTATCATCCAGTCAACTACCTTTAAGTATGACACAAGCGAAGATATGGGAAAGCTTTTTGACCTTGAAGCTTCTGGATATTTCTATACAAGATTGCAGAACCCAACAAATGATCACGTTGCTGCTAAAATATGTGCACTTGAAGGTGGAACAGCTGCAATGCTTACATCATCAGGACAGGCTGCTAACTTCTTTGCTTTATTTAACATATGTGAATGTGGAAGTCATATTGTTGCTTCATCGTCAATATATGGCGGTACTTTCAACCTTATATCAGTTACACTTAAGAAAATGGGAATAGATGTTACTTTTGTATCTCCTGATGCAACAGAGGATGAACTTAATGCTGCATTCAAAGATAATACACGTGCTATGTTTGGTGAAACTATTGCAAATCCTGCTCTTACAGTTCTTGATATTGAAACATTTGCTAAAGTGGCACATGCACACAATGTTCCACTTATAGTAGATAATACATTTCCTACTCCAGTAAACTGCAGACCTATAGAATGGGGTGCAGATATCGTAACACATTCTACAACTAAATATATGGATGGTCATGGAGCAGCTGTTGGTGGTGCTATCGTTGACTCTGGTAATTTTGACTGGATGGCACATAAAGATATGTATCCAGGTCTATGTACACCTGATGAGAGTTATCATGGCATAACATATGCAGAAAAATTTGGCAAAGAAGGTGCATTTATAACAAAATGCACTTCCCAGCTTATGAGGGATTTAGGCTGTATACAATCACCTCAGAATGCTTTTATACTTAATCTTGGACTTGAATCGCTTCATGTAAGAATGCCAAGACACGTACAAAACGGACAGGCAGTTGCTGAATTTCTTGAAAACCATCCAGCTGTTAAATACGTCAACTATCCAGGTCTTAAAAGCAATAAATATTATGATCTTGCTAAAAAATATATGCCAGACGGCGGATGTGGAGTAGTATCTTTTGAAATAAATGGTGGAAGAGAAGCAGCAGAGAATTTCTTAAAGAATTTAAAGCTTGCTGCTATTGAAACACATGTCGCAGATGCGAGAACATGCTGTCTTAACCCAGCTACATCAACACATAGACAGATGAATGACGAACAGTTAAAGGAAGCAGGAGTACCTGCTGGTTTAATAAGAATATCATGCGGACTAGAAGATAAAAAGGATCTGATTGCAGATATTGCACAGGCACTTGAAGCAGTTAAATAATCTCTAAAATAATAAGCACATATTATAATTAAGCAGTTACTTTTAATTTTCACTTAATTATAATATGTGCTTTTTGTTTTGTTCTCTAATATATTGGTTTTATTTTATATTTTATAATAATTTAATTTTTTATATTTTATATTAAGTTTATATATATTGTACTCATATTTCTGTGGTGGTATAATAATATGACAAATTTTGGTTATTGGAGAGAATTCTAATGAATACAATCTTACGTATATTTAAACATGATGTTAAGGGCATATGCAGAAATATGTTTGCACTTATTATAGCACTGGGATTATGCATTATACCTTCTTTATATGCATGGTTTAACATCTATTCAAACTGGGATCCATATGCTAACACCTCATCTATAAAAATTGCTGTATATTCTGAAGATGAAGGTTTTACTCCTGAGGGAAAAGAAAAACAGAATATGGGTGAAAGTATCATAGAAAATCTTAGGGAAAACGATAAACTAGGATGGACCTTTACGAAGGATAAAGAAAGCACTATAGATGGTGTAAAAAGCGGAAAATATTATGCTGCCATTATTATTGGAAACAATTTTTCCCGTTCTATGATTAATTTTCTTAATGACAACATGGAAACACCATCTGTGACATACTATGAAAATGCTAAAAAGAATGCAATTGCAAGTAAAATAACTCAATCTGGAAAATCAACTTTACAGGAAACTATTAATGAAACATTTATTGAAACAGTTGTGGTTACTATACTTAATTCAACAGATGCAGATTCACTTACGAAGAATAATGTTTTATCTGATATATCCGATAAATTAAAAAATATCAGTGAAAATATATCTGAATATGATAGTGCTATAAAGCAATTCAATGAAAGTAATATAGGACTGTCTGAGACTTTAAAGAAAACGGATAGTCTTGTACACGATATTCAGGGTGATATGTCAGAAGAAAGACTTAATGCTTCAAAGGCTTCAGCTGATAATGTTATTGACCAGTATATTTCCAACATAAATGTATCGCTTAACCGGCTTATAGATATTAATTCATCACTTGAACAGGGTATATCTGATTTAAGGGCAAAAATAGAAATATTTAAAAATAACGGCTCTGCAATAAATAAAGACGATATAGTAAAAGCACTTAATGATCTTATAAACCAGATGAATAATGCCTCTAATGCCAGTGAGCAGTTAGCAGCAACTTTAAAGCCTGTATTAGAACATTTCAAGGAAGAAGATCTTAATAATGGCGGTTATAACCAGGCTTTATATGATAGTCTTATAAGCTCACTTAATCTTATGCCGGAGCTTATAAAGGGCGCCACACAGACTCTTGAAACATTTACAAACTGGTATATGCAGTCTGACACTAAGCCGCAGGATTTACTTATATATCTTGATAATGTACTTGCCCAATGCCAGACAAGCATAAGCTCACTCAATAATATATTAAAAACAAGCGTAAGCGGTTCTGTTAACCAGGCTGGAAATCTGTTTAAAACATCTATAAGCTCTATATATAATTCACTTATTAGTGCATCTGATAATCTGACATCAGTAAGCACTATTATTAATGGAGCTGATAGTACACTTACAAATGTCAATATAACTCTTGACACAATGTCAAACCTTATAAACAATATTAAAAACACTCTTGATAAAGCAGATAAAGAACTTGATGAATTAAAAGCAGATGGTAAATATGAGATTATGCAGAAACTGCTTGATAAAGATTCTTCTGAATATGGTGAATTTTTTTCATCACCAGTAAAAGTTACAACACAGAATGTATATAAAGCAGTCAACTATGGTACAGCTGTAGCACCTTTCTATACAACTCTGGCTCTATGGGTTGGAGGACTTTTACTTACAGCTCTTATTAAAACATCTCCTGACGAGCTTGATGAATTTAAGAATGCTACACTTACGCAGAAATATTTCGGCAGATACCTCATATTCTGGCTTATGGGACAGATTCAGGCTATAATTACAGTTCTTGGTGATTTATATCTTCTTAAGATATATTGTGTACATCCAGGTATATTTATGCTTACTGCTTCAATAGTCAGCTTCGCATTTACATTGCTTATATATACACTTACTCTATCCTTTGGTGATGTTGGTAAGGCTTTAGCTGTTGTGCTTGTAGTTATACAGATAGCAGGTTCAAGTGGTACATATCCTATTGAATTATTACCATCGTTCTTTAGAAATGTATATATATATTTCCCATTCCCTTATGCTATTAATGCAATAAGAGAATGTATCAGTGGTTTCTATCGATATGATTACTTCATTCTCATGGGACAGCTTATGATTTTTGTAATCGGTACTTTATTCTTAGGATTACTTATAAGAAAACCTTTTATGAAGCTAAACCACTATATGCACCATCGTATGCATGATACAAAGATGATGTAAATAACCAAATACAAGTTAACAGATTGGAGGCAGCATGTTAAAAGCTGATAAACAGACTGTTCTTAACAGTTCAATTGAGATGATCCGCTTATATTATGAAAAAGAACATAAGCGTAATAAAGACAGAATAAAATATGGAATAATCGCTATGCTTATCATCCCTATTATATTTCTTATTTTGTTATTTGTTGTAAATAGTTCAAAAGTAATATTTCTAGTAATGTGGATTGCTTCGTTATTCATAATAAGCGGATACCTGATTGCAATAGAATATAAAGATTACAATATGACCGAAAACCTGAAAGGTATTATTGATAATTCTGATAACGATGCACTTATTGATACAACAAAAGTAATCAAAGATATTGCCATGAACTATGTAAGTCCTGTTGAACATGTTAAAAAAAATATAACAGAGGATACATCTGATAATTTTGATAGTGATATAAATGAAAAAAATACTATAACTGATAAAGTATCATCTGACTGCCAGAATATAGTTATAGACAACAAACCTGGCAACAACAAAGTAACAATAAGCGTTGATAATAAGACGAACGCTGTCTGTATTACAATTAACCCTGATAATTCCAGTAAGGAGGCTGTCCGATAATGAAAAATATAATAAAAGTCTTCTTAAACGACTGTAAACATATAGGACGTAATGTAGTGGCACTGGTAGTCGTTATGGGACTTGCTGTACTTCCTTCTTTATATGCATGGTTTAATATATTGTCTAACTGGGATCCATATGGTCCTGAATCAACTTCGAATATTAAAGTTGCAGTTGCATATGATGATACCGGAATTAATATATCTGGTATGGATATAAATATAAGCACAAACATTGTTGAAGCACTAAAAACAAATGATACAATAGGCTGGGTATTTTCAGATTCTACTGACGAAGCTATAGAAGGAGTATGGTCTGGTGATTATTATGCAGCACTTATCATGCCAGCGGATTTTTCTAAAGATATGGTAAGTTTTCTTGCTGATAATATGACACACCCTGAAATAATATACTATACAAACCAGAAAAAAAATGCCATAGCACCAAAGATTACAGATAAAGCAAAAACCGCTGTCCAACAACAGGTTAATGCAACATTCATCAGCACATTAACAGAAGCTATCATGAAATCTGCTGATGTCGCTGAAAATATAGGTGACAAAAATAAAGCTGATTCCACATTAGAGTCTGGTTCAGATTCTATGAACAATTCACTAATTGATATACTTATAGCTAAGTTCCAGGTTATCAATACACAGGTTGTCACTTTTGACAATGTACTTTCTGCTCTATCAAACATAATAACTACTGCACAAACCAGTGCAGATACAGCAAAAGGTATAAGTCCTGATATTTCAGGTACATTCGAAGGTGAACGCGCTATACTTAACGAACTTAACAAAACTATAGGACAGAGTTCCCTTATAGATTCATCCTTGTTTTCAACAATTTCCCATGATATTGATGCGGTGAGTGGATATATGAATTCTATTTCCTCTATATATAATGACATGGGATATAACATTGATGACTTTAACAAATCAATAAGCCAGATGGGTGAATCAATAAACAATACACTTGTCATGGTCAGAAATATTGAAGATAACTTAAACGAAACAACTAATAAACTTGTGGAATTCAAAAACAGTGGAGTATACTCGTTATTACAGACTGCCATATCTTTTAACACAGATGAGCTTGCATCGTTTATATCAGCACCAGTTGCAATTACAACAGAAGATTTATATCCAATCACGAATTATGGCTCAGCAATGTCTCCATTCTATTCAGTACTTTCTATATGGGTTGGAGCTCTTATATTAGTAGCTATTATTCATGTAAAGGTTCATCCTTTTGATGGCACAAAAGTAAATTCAGTAGAAGCGTTCTTTGGAAGATACATTACATTCTTCCTTATAGGGCAGGCACAGGCATTACTGATTACACTTGGGGATTTATTTTTTATAGGAATACAATGTATACATCCATTTAAATTCTGGTTTGCAGCTGCATTTACTTCATTTGTATTTACTATGATAACTTATTCCCTTACTGTAGCATTTGAAAATGTCGGTGAAGCAGCCGCTGTAGTAATAATGGTTATCCAGGTTGCTGGTGCTGGAGGTACTTTCCCTATCCAGTGTCTTCCAGCCATATATCAGGCCATCTATAAGTACCTGCCATTCACATATGCAATGGATGCTTTAAGAGAATGTGTAGGTGGAACATATAGCTGGTACTACTGGAAATGTATACTTGCACTTTTAGTATATGTTGGCATATGTTTATTTATTGGACTTGTAATTGCAAAACCATGCAGAAAACTGAATGCTATAGTAGACAAGAGCAAAGAAAAATCCGAAATCATGATATAATGAGCGCAAAGGAAAAGAATGCGGCTGCGTAGCAGATAAACATAACGCTGATAAACGAGGATTTATCAGCGTTATGTTTATCTGCTATCACACATACTTTTTATTCATCATCTTTTTTTTCCTGATAAAGAGGAATCGTTGCAGCAAGCTTCCTGTGTTCTTCTTCCATAGCTGCATAATGCTTAGCGGTTGTATTAATATCTTTATGCCCAAGGACATCACTTACAAGTCGTATGTCACCTGTGTCCTTATATAAAGCAGTACCATAAGTACTACGCATCTTATGAGGCGATATTTTCTTATCTGGTGTTGCATTTTTAGCATATTTTTTCACCATACGTTCAATAGCACTTATACTCATACGGCTTTTTTTCATAGATATAAATACTGCCTGTTCATCAGATTCCGTATTTCCAAGAAGTAAAGGTCTTTCATTCTCTATATAATCCTTTAATGCTTTCTTAGTTGCTTCGTTAAAATAAAGATGTGCATCTGAACCACCTTTACGGACTATGTTAATAGTTCTGTAATTAAAATTAATATCATCAATATCTAAGCCTGCACACTCAGATACACGGATTCCTGTATTAAGAAGTAATGTAATAAGTGCTGTATCTCTTAGCTGTGTTTTTTTACACTTTTCAATCTGCAGCTTATTTCCCTTTATATTTGTATTTGAAACAACATTAAGAAATGTATTAACCTCCTCATCATTAAGACGTATAATATCCTTTTGTGGCATCTTAATACGTTTAGCTGCACCTACTGTAGGATTATTTTTCATATATTGATGAAGACATAAAAACTCAAATAAACCTCTGAGTGCTGCCATACGTCTTGCAATAGCCTTATCCTGGTTCTGATGACTGCTTCCATCAACTGAACTATTGAACCTTAAATACCTTTGATATTCGTTGATATCTTCAAATGTCAGGCATTCAAGAAAATCTATGCTTATATTCTTTATTGCTGTATTTTTTAGCAGATTATTTTTCTCTGTCAGGAACCTGAAAAAAGTCTGCAGGTCATATGCATATGCAATAACCGTGTTAATCTGTGATGATAATTCCTTATCATTAAGATACGATACGACATACGGAGGCATAACAGATTCAAGCTGTCTTAATTTAATAAGTTTCTTTTTGTTTTTTTCTTTATAATATTCAGAATCTATACCCATTCGTGTCTCCCTGTTTATCTAACATTATCTAACATTATCTAACATTAACTAACTTTGACTAACTTTATCTTTCTTTAACTTTATTTATCTTTATTTATCTTTATTTATCTAATTTTACCTAACCTTATCTTTAATTTTAATATGCTTTATTTTATATAAAATAAAGCAAGATTTAACTACATACTATCACCATCAAGCCATAATATTGCTTTTAAACTGTCAGGATTAAATACATCATCAAATATAAAATCTTCATATAAGTTTTCTATATTTTCCTCTGAATACTCTACCTGTCTTGAAAATATATGTACAATATCCATTCTATCATCAAAAGAATAATTTCTATGATTATCCAGCCATTTTAACATATCCATCTGTTTTATCATAAAAAAGTTTGTTACAAGCATCTGACATTTGCCAAGAACATCATAATCATATATAGACTTAGCAAAATATCTGAACACATAGTACTCAAGAAGCTGTCTGTATTCATATTCCCTGCTGGAAATATATGTAGAAAATTCTTCACTTAAGGCAGTATATTCATCTTTATCCATCTGTTCAAAAAGACTGTATATTACATCTTTTAACATAGATTCCCATGTATCGTTAAGTATCTCCATTTCCTCATATGGAACTAATATCTGTCTGATACTATCATGCAATGATATATTGTCAAATTCACCATTATCAAACATACTTCTAGTATCTTCAAGAATATCAACACCATATTCTTTTGTGTACTCTGCTGTTATATCTTTTATTGTATCATAGTCACCATCATTAATAATTTTCTGAACTTCATTTCCCAAAGACAATATAACTATAAGTTTTTCATTAACAGATAAGTCTTCTTTACATAATATCTTAAAAACTACTTCACGTACATTAAATATTTTTGCAGCATATTCACTATCATATTCTGAATCCTGTTCATATTTCTCTTCTAAAGGACTAATATTTAATGTAAATTTACGATTTTTGCATAACATTATTCTTGCAGCCTCTTCACAGGCCATGCCTATTCCGGATTCTTTTATAGTACCATAATATTCTGAATATCTTGGAAACTGGCTGCATACAACACCAAGATATTTTTCACCAAGCTCTTTATGTACGACACACAAGCCTTCTTCTGTAAGCATTGGACATCTGCCATCTATAAGCCTGAAACAATAATCACCATCCTCAGTCTGAATTATACTGCTTCTTAATTTTTCACCTGTTTCACCGCTCATCTGCTGGTAACGTTCATAAGTATCTTCATCAATATCTATTTCCCAGCCGCCTATACAGCAATTATCACTGCATTTATCTGCTATACATTGAAACTCATCATAATAATCTGGAACTCTTAACTTCATCTTCTTATGCCTGCCTCATTATTTTGCTTATTTACTGTTCATAACTATACACTGCATTCACTGGATTTACAATACATCTGAATATATATCAGCTATAATGTCAATTATATCAGCGATTTTTATGTTCTTTCCACCATGCATTATTAATATTCTATCATAGTCGTCAATAGTTCTCACATAACCAGAATACCTTTCATAATGGCCACCTTCTTTTAGCTCATCCTGCACAAAATACGTAACTGTGACTTTACATGAAGTATCTGATAAATCATAGGTTTTATTATTAAGCATTTCCCTTAATATAGCAAATTTTTTGTTTAAAATATTGATTGTAGCTTCATCAGGTTCTATTCTGCTGTCCGTAAGTCTTGCTGTTTCAACTATAGCATCATCATATCCAGTTAATGCAGCAAAAGGTGAAAACTGAGCTGCCCGTTCATAATTAGACATTTTTTTATGTCTGTATGATACCGGACGGCTTTTATTGATAATGTCACTATATTTAATACACTCATTCATAATCCATGTCCTTTTTTCTATGCTTTATGTCCACCTATCTGACGGTTTCTATCCATAGCAGTAGCTCCTTCTTTTAGATTCATTCCTCTTACAACAGCATTCTTGCCATATTTTTTCTTTATATCAATCATAGTTTTTAAAACCTGTTTTTCCTTATTCAGCTGCATATCTTCTTCATTATGACTTTCTTTATCCATAAAATCTGTAAACAGATCCAGCTGTCTGCACTCCTGTTTAACCATGGCATCATCTTCTTTTATAACATGATTTGCAGTTATATTTATACGTCTTGACATAAGTCTTTTATCTACAATCTCATCATAAAGCTTAACAACAGCATTAGTTGTTAATCTGACAGATGATGTGAATCTTCCAAGATTCGCCGTTCCATGTGCATGCTTTGGAATACGTCTTCCATATCTGTCTTTTACTATTTCACCTGAATAAGTTCCTTCTCTGTTACCAGATGTTTTAGTTATATTATCTATATCATAACCGATAGTGAGTACTATCTGATCTGTCACAAGTCCTTTATCTATAAGTTCAAGCATGAGAAGATCTACCATTTCACATACAACCAGTTTTGTTTTTTCAAAATCATAGGCACAATGCAGCACCTGTCCTGAACCTATACTGTTAGACTCTGGCTTATAGCTTTTTATATCTGCTATTGTACAAGGTTCATACCCCCATGCATGGTCGATAAGCAGTTCTGCATTAACACCAAAAAGCTTATATAAAAGTTCCTCATTATAAAAATCACTATCAGATCCAAGAGAACATCTTGCAACATCACCCATTGTATACATGCCATACTCATACAGCTTTTTTTCATATCCTGGACCAACACGCCAGAAATCAGTAATAGGTTTATGCCCCCATAACTGCTCACGATAACTATGTTCATCAAGTTCGGCTATTCTTACACCATATTTATCTGCTGGCATATGTTTTGCAACTATATCCATGGCAATCTTACATAGATAAAGATTGGTACCAATTCCAGCAGTGGCTGTTATTCCTGTTTCATCATAAATATCCTTTATCATCTTCATAGCCAGTTCACGGGGTGATACATTATATATTCCAAGATACGCCCCGATATCTATAAACACCTCATCAACTGAATAAACATGTATATCTTCAGCTGCCACATACTTAAGATATATATTATATATATACGTTGAATACTTCATATACAAAGACATTCTTGGTGTTGCAATAATATATGACAGTTCCAGTTCTTTATTGCTTTTAAGCTCTGAGGCAAAACATGAACTACCCTTAAGTTTATGTCCATAAACTTGTGTACGCCTCATTGCATTGATTTCATTAACCTTTGAAACTACTTCAAAAAGTCTTGCCCTTCCTGATATTCCATATGCTTTAAGTGAAGGAGATACTGCAAGACATATTGTTTTTTCTGTTCTTGATGCATCTGCAACAACAAGATTCGTATCTAATGGATTCATGTTACGTTCTACACATTCGACTGAAGCATAAAATGTTTTCAAATCAATGGCAATATACATGTGTTTAACTGACATAATGTACTCCTGTTATTATATGATAAAAGTAAGCAAGAAAAGTAAATAGCTGCTTTGCAGCCGCTTCCTTTTCTTTTGCGCTCATTATATCTTACGCATAACTTCAAGTCTTTTATGAAGATTTCTGATATGCTCAAGTTCTTTATTATCAACGGCCCTGCCTGAATAAAAGTATTCGACTTTACCTCTTATTTCATTATGTGTATTTTCTATTATTCCATTCTTTATAAGTGTATTTTTAAGGTTATTTGATACTCCTGTATTTCCATCTATTATTTCTATATCAGATGGAAAAAGCTTTGCAAATGAGTCCTTAAAGTAATTAAAATGCGTACATCCTAATACAAGCTCAGAATAATCATTAAAGTTATAGCCGGCAAGCTCATTGTTTAGATAATTCATTACATTGACAGAATTAAATTCATCCTTTTGCGCAAATCTAACAAGCTTTGGAAGTGCTACAACATCAACCTTATGATTAATATCATATTTCATTATAAGATTCTTAAGCTTAACACCTGCTGCAGTGACAGGTGTTGCTACCACCATTATCCTTTTATCCCTGTTATGCTGGCATGCCGGTTTAACAGCTGGTTCTATGCCTATGATGGGCAGCTGGTATTTATTACGAAGATATGTAATAGCAGCACTTGTAGCAGTATTACAGGCAAGCACAACTGCCTCACAGCCCTTATCTACAAGAAAGCCTACTGCTCTGTCTACATATTCACGTATCTGCTCATTAGTCTTTTCACCATATGGAACATTGTCAACATCAGCATAAAACACATAATCAACCTCAGGAAGAGTTATCATTGCCTGATGAAGCAATGATAATCCTCCTATACCTGAATCAAATATACCTATCTTCATAATTCCCACCTCTTATTATTAATCGTTACATGTAACTAAAATAACTTTGTTGTCCACTCGCTGCAATCCCATACATCATCTGCAAGACCATCATAAAACTCCGGCTCATGGCATACCATAAGAATACTTCCTTTATATTCAATAAGTGCCCTTTTAAGCTCATCTTTTGCATCAACATCCAGATGGTTAGTAGGTTCATCAAGAACAAGAATGTTAGATTCTCTGTTTATAAGCTTACATAACCTGACTTTAGCCTGCTCACCACCACTTAACACACGGACCTTACTTTCAATATGTTTAGTTGTAAGCCCACATTTGGCAAGTGCCGATCTGACCTCATACTGTGTATATCCAGGAAATTCCTGCCATATTTCTTCAAGACAGGTTGTATCTATGTCTTTAGACATTTCCTGTTCAAAATAACCTATTTCTAAGTAATCTCCAATAACCACTTCACCAGATATCGGTTTTATGATTCCTAGCAGGCTTTTTAACAATGTTGATTTTCCAATACCATTGGCACCTGTGAGTACTACCTTTTTTCCTCTTTCCATTTCAAAATTAAGTGGCTTTGAAAGTGGTTCATCATAGCCAATAACAAGATCCTTAGCTGTAAATATATACTTTCCTGGTGTTCTTGCAATCTTAAAGTTAAACTCCGGCTTTGGTTTCTTTTCTGCAAGCTCGATCATATCCATATTATCAAGCTTTTTTTGTCTTGACATAGCCATATTTCTTGTAGCAACTCTTGCCTTATTTCTTGCAACGAAATCCTTAAGATCAGCTATTTCTTTCTGCTGTTTGTCATATGCAGCCTTCTGCTGTGCCTGCTTCATCTCATATACTTCCATAAACTTGTTGTAATCACCTACATATCTGTTAAGCTCATGATTATCCATATGATATATTATATTAATAACACTGTTAAGAAAAGGAATATCATGCGATATAAGAATAAAAGCATTTTCATAATCTAAAAGATATCTTTTTAACCAGTCTATATGTTCCTTATCAAGATAATTAGTAGGCTCATCAAGTAAAAGTATATCTGGCTTTTCTAACAGCAGCTTTCCTAATAACACTTTGGTTCTCTGACCACCACTTAAATCTGTAACATCCTTATCAAGTCCAAGCTCAAGCAGTCCTAAAGCCCTTGCAACCTCTTCCACCTTGGCATCTATCATATAAAAATCATGATTAGTTAAAAGATCCTGGATAGTACCAAGCTCCTCCATGTATTCTTCCATCTGCTTTTCATCAGCATCCATCATTTTATCGCATATTTCATTCATGCGTGCTTCCATATCAAACAGATCATCAAATGCCTGTCTCATAACAGAACCTATTGTCATACCCTTTTCAAGAACCGAATGCTGGTCAAGATAACCTGTTTTAATGTTTTTTGCCCACTCTATTTTACCTTCATCTGGCATAAGCTTTCCAGTTATTATATTCATAAATGTGGATTTACCCTCACCATTAGCTCCAACAAGACCTATATGCTCCCCCTTTAATAACCTGAAGGAAACATCATCAAATATTGCCCTGTCTCCAAAACCATGTGTAAGATGTTCTACATTTAATAAACTCATATATAATCTCCCATCTGATAAATATTAAATATTGTAATTTTAAAAAGCCCCTTTCCTGCATATACAAATGAAAAAAGGAGCTTATATCTTGATTATAAACATACACTATAAATCTGGTGTCTGTAATTTTCTATAATATACCTTCAATGAATCCTTAGACACTTTTATCTTTTTTAACTGAATACCACCCACAAGGAACTCCTGTGGAATATTATTGATAAAATACTTCTGAAGCATAGCTTTCAACTGTATATTCTTTGATCTTTGCATGGCAACAAGGATAAAAGCTATGGCAAAAACAACTAACTTAACTATAATACTGGTTGAAACCCACATTGTAAGTGCAATATTCGTTGAAAATGTAAATAATATAAATAAAAAAATCAAACTGAATATCACGGTATAAATATATGTTTTAATCCACTCAACCGGACTTAACATCTTCAGCTGATATATAACCTTATGATAATTCCTGGCTTCTTCTAAAGTTATAGGCATCTCATATACTTCCATAAGGCACCTCCCCGATAAAATAATCTTTTTATGATTATATCGCTGAAATGCCATATTATCAAGCATCAAAGGATTATAATTGTATTCATTTTCTTAAAAATCAATTAAATAATCCTTTGAATCCTATGAGCACACATATGTTTAATAATCACTAAGTATTTCCTCAACATATTTTATTGATATTTCCAGATAGTTTGATATTTCATACTCCGGCACTCCATTATCATGAAGAATAAATATAAGTTCTTCTATAGATGTACCCTTTTTACGTTCTACTAATATAAAGTGTTTTACCTGTGCCTCATTCACTTATATCACCTCCGTATAATTAAATCTGGCTCATACTAAGTATATCTTCTAGCATATATACTCTGTTAAAAGGAAACGAAAAATAATATCCATCAACGATATCTTTAGTTTTATTTATCATATCAACTGCCAGTTTTACTCCGGCAGCCTCTCCTTCTTTTTTAGTCATATCTTCACTATATCTTGAAAGAACTTCATCAGTAACATCTATTCCTGCCATCTCATTTTTCATAAATGTTGCATTTTTAAGACTGACAAGTGGCATAATACCACATAATATACGCGCACCTGTTTCTTTTTTTATGGTACTAAGACGTTTAATATCTTCATCAGAAAAAACTGGCTGTGTCATAAAAAAAGCTGCTCCTGCTTCCATTTTTTTCTTAACGCGGGATATCTCTATATCAAGTCTTTTCCTTCCCTGGTTAATAGCACCGCCATATACAACAGGCTCATACTTAAACTGATCTTCGTTCATATCTTCTATGATATTCATAAGTCCTACAGAATCAAAATTAAACACGCTCTTAACGCTGCTTCTTATCATCTGAGGAATAGGATCTCCTGTTATCACAAGGAAATTATTAATTCCATTAATATGTGCACCTAGAAGCTGTGATCTTATAGCTATGGCATTCTTATCCCTGCAGCAAAGATGAGGCATAACACACATTCCTGTCTGACGTGACACCTTAGCTGCTATCAGAATAGAGTCAGCTCTCGTTCTGCCAGATGGTGAATCAGGAAATGTTAGTACATCAACTCCTTTTTCCTTTAAATAATGTGCTGCATCCATAAGCTTGTCAGCATCACTATCAAAAGGAGGTGCAAGTTCAACAGCTATGAGCTTCTTTCCTTCTTTACCACAATAAAAAGCACTATTTTTAACTGGTGTTTTATTAAAATCACCATCAGTATCAATATTTATATTGCATGATATATGTGATGAACGTATCATTTCAGATATATTTTTTATATAATCTGGTGTTGTTCCACAGCAGCCACCAACTATATCTGCACCTGCCCTGACAAGATCACATACCTTTTGTGAATAATATTCTATATTCTTATCCGAAAACACCATTCTTCCACTGATAACCTGAGGATATCCTGCGTTTGGAAGTGCAGTGAATATTTTTTTTGTGTATTTTCTATTCCTGCTTACAAACTGCTCCATATGTGCAGGACCAATGCCACAGTTAAATCCAACAGCATCTATACTATCTATTTCATCAGCCAGTGATATAAGCTTTCTTGCACTAAGTCCAGAACTGCTGTATCCATACTGATTAATAGCAAACTGCACTATAATAAAGGCATCCTTTGGAACAGCTTTGATTGCTTCTATAATATGGGAAATGTCAGAAAATGTTTCAAACACATATATATTAATCCCCAGCTTAGCAAATGTGTTTACTATCTGGACGTATTCATTCTCTGTTATCTGACGGTCAAACATATTATCGTTAGGTATAGGTCCTATATCTGCTGCAATATAAACTTCCTTCCCAGATAATAAAGCTGCTTGCCTGGCATTTTGCACTGCTGCTTTAATATTGGCTCTTACACCTTCTATGTCAGTATCAAGATTAATAGTATTACTGGCAAATGTATTAGTTCTTAAAAGTCTGGCACCAGCCTCAATATACTCCCTGTGGATAGCCGTAATTCTGTCCTTATAGTTTATATTATCTTTTTCGGGAAGCTCACGTGTATCATATAATCCAGCATAATATGTACCAAACGCTCCATCCGTTATAAGTATATTATCCTTAAGATAATCTCTTATATTATCCATATATATCTATATCTCCTGTCAAATAAATAATAAGATGCCGGCAGCCAAATATTTAATCCCTGCATCAAAAAATGTCCTTTATCATAGTCACGTACCATAATACAAAGATTATGGGGGCTACATAGTGTATGCCCCCATAACTATCCTGTGTTTATTATATAATAGAATGATATATGTGTCAAAAGCAAATTTCAACACACATACAAACAAACATATTGTTTAAAACATTAATGCGTAAGGAAGAACATTAACAAAAATAATACGGCAATAATCCATGTAAATGCTTTAACTTCCTTAGCCTTACCTGAAAATACCTTAATCAGAACATAAGATAAAATACCAAATGCAATACCATAGCTTATGTTATATGCAAAAGCCATAAATGCAATAGTCAAGAAAGCAGGAACAGCTACAGAAATGTCTTTCCAGTCAATGTCTGCAACTCCACCCATCATAAGTACACCTACATATATAAGTGCTGCTGCCGTTGCACATCCTGGAATAAGTGCTGCTATAGGACTTAAAAACATGGCAACAAAGAAAAGGCAGCCTGTTGTAAATGCTGAAAGGCCTGTTCTTCCACCCTCAGCTACACCTGATGTTGACTCAACGAAGGTAGTAACCGTTGATGTACCACATATAGCACCAACACATGTAGCTATGGCATCTGATAACATAGCCTTTTCAAAGTTAGGAACTTGTCCATCCTTATCGAGTAAATCACCTCTTGAACATGCACCATATAAAGTTCCGAGAGTATCAAACATGTCTACCATACAGAAAGCAAGTGCTGTTGTTGCAATAACAAGCACAAGATCTGCGCTTGAATGGTCCGCTAGATAACCTGAGAAATTAAACCCTTCTGTAAACACCTTACCAAACGACTCAGATGCCCAGTCACCAAAGGCTGCAAAAGGATTAAGAGTCATACCATCAAAAAAGCCATCGTAAAACCCTGGCACTGTAAAACCTAGTACATAATAGATAATACTTCCACCAAGAATACCCCAGAGTACTGACCCCTTTATTTTCCTGACAGTCAGTACAGCTATAATAACAAGTGCCATAATAGTAACAAACTTAGGCATAATATCAGTCCATGTTGCGTTACCATTAAGAATGTTAAAAGATGAAAGATTAACAAGTGTTGATTCATCATTAACTATAATTCCAGCATTCTGTAATCCAAGAAATGCAATAAAAAGACCAATACCAGCTGAAATAGCCTTTCTTACGGCATCAGGAATAGCCGTAAAAAGCTTTGTGCGGATACCTGTCAATGTAAGAATTATAAATACTATACCATCTAATAATACGAGCACGAGTGCATTAGCATAGCTTAGTCCAAAATTAAAGCATGCTGTATAAACAAAAAATGCATTAAGTCCCATGCCTGAAGCTAAGCCAAGCGGAAGATTGGCAAGAAATGCCATAGCAAAAGTACCAGCTACTGCTGATAATGCTGTTGCGATATATATCGCATTATAAGATACCTCTGGTAAAGCCGAAAACATACCTGCGTTTACCATAAGTATGTAAGCCATGGCCATAAAAGTTGTAATACCAGCAAGAATCTCAACCTTTACTGTAGAGCCATGCTCTTTTACTTTAAAATACTTTTCCATTATAAATGCTCCGTTTCTATAAATATATTGCTATTAATTATATCATACAATATGTAATCTGGCTATATGATTTTTAGTATTTCACTGACAATTTCCTCAGTTTTTGATGACTTGTATTGAAAAAAATACGTTATTAATTATATCCAACAGAAAATCCCCCTTAAAGTAGGATGTAAATATTGTGTACTATGATAATATGAAAATATGCTTAACATATATATCCGGAATTGATGTAAGCATATTTTCATATAACCTGCATAATAAGATTTTTAACCATAATATCTTATTTTATAGTACGTGAACAGGTTATCTTTGTAAAAAGTTATCTATATAAAAAGAAAGCCTGTTAGCAGCTGGGGAGATCTGCTATACACGCTTTCTTTTTTATATTTATATGTTTATTTATATCATTCAGCCAGTTCTTTTATATTCTTAAGAACATCATCTACATTATATGGCTTTGTAACAAACTTTTTCGCTCCTATTTTTAAAGCCTTAATAACCTTATTCTGCTGTCCTGCTGCTGTAATCATGATAACTTTAGCATCAGGATTATAATCCATAATTCTTTCAAGACATTCAATACCATCCATATTAGGCATTGTAATATCCAATGTAACTATATCTGGCTCATACTGCTTATATGCAAGTTCACCTTCAAAACCATCAGATGCTTCTGCGACTATACAATAACCGGCTTCTTCTAATATATCTCTTAACATCATTCTAGACATTCCAGAATCATCCACTATAAGTACTGTTGTTTTTTCACCTGTCTCATCAACACTACCTTCCTTAACTGCCATCTTTCTTGTAACCGGCATCTGTCCTATGCTCACATCACTGTCTACTGCAATATACAATGAAACCTCTTTGCCATTAATGTATATAGGCAATACATAAGCACTGCCTTTTGCAATCTGATTCTCGTATGAAAACTGTGGAAGAATCTCAACTTCTATATTCTCAGCTGATAATGCTGATGAGAAAAGCCCATCTATACAGTTAACAAACTCACCCACTGCATCGTAACTTTCTAGTCCTAATGTATATGCCCCACGCTTTGAATATCCAGCAGCTATCTTTATAAATCCATCTGGATCATCCTTTACGGCAAAGCCTATGACTGTATTAATATCGCCTTCACATTGCTGTCCGGAAAAAGCTCTGTAATCAAAATTGTTAACATGTTCTATTTTTCCGATATAATAATTATCTGTAACAAATCTTGTTATATTTCTTAAAGCAAGTGCGGCTATTCTTGTAACATAAGGATTAGCGGCATAAGCAAACATAGGAACTATACTGTCTATATCTTCGCTCTTAAGTGACTCAAGTTCTTCAAATGTAAATCCTATGCTTTTCCTGAAATCCTCTATGTATAACTCTATCTTATCCTGCTTAATACCTGTAACCTCTTCAAGCACCTGGATAAACTTAATATATGGACTGGCCTGTTTTGAAAGTATCATATCAAGCTGTTCTTTAGTGATATATCCCTCTTCAACTGCTATATCACCAAACCTTGCATCCTTTTGTGTCTGAAGTATATTAATCCTTTCAGCTTTTTCCTTTGTAAGGATACCTTCTGAAACAGCAATAAGACCAAGCTTTGCACGTGTTTTTTCTACTTTTGCAAGAATATCCTCATATTGTTCCTCACTAATAATATCACTCTCAATAAGATATTTTCCAAATAACTGACTAAACATAAAAACTCTCCTTAACAATATATTCACGTTATATCAATATCAGAACCAATACATATATCCTCCAAAATTTCAATATATTATATCTGATAATTGATTAATTTAATCTATTTTAACACATATGATATTAAAAATGAATAACTTTTTTGTTTTTATGACGAGATTTATAAACAATTTCACAAAAATTTTCAAGCTTTCCCAAAATAAAAAAGATGCAATAGTCTATATTGCACCTTTTTAATATCATTTTTTATCCAAGAGGACATGTGATCCTGAACATTTCTTCTATTATGTGATGTAAAAGCTGTGCAGTCTGTGTATCAGCAAGTCTGTAATATATTTCCTTGCCATCCCTTCTGCTGACTATCAGTCCACTCTTTTTTAAAAGCTTAAGATGATGTGATACTGCCGGATCACTCATCTGCATAGCTGCAGCTATATTACTGACACATTCCTCACAATGGCACAGCAGCCATAATATACGTATTCTGCTGCCATCACTAATCTGCTTGAATACCTCAGCAACTAACACACACTCCTCTGAATCTGGCATTCTTTCCAGCACTTTTTCTATATTCTGTCCATGATCATGTGGAAGATTAACTCCTGACATGCGTATCTCCTTTTGTCAACATATTAATATTTTACTAATCTAATCCTTATATACAAGGCATCTTGTAGCATTAAGCACAGCAAGCACCATAACACCTACATCTGCAAATATAGCAATCCACATATTAGCTATACCTATAGCACCTAAAAACAGACATATAAACTTAACCATAAGTGCAAACACTATATTCTGGTGTACAATTTTTAAAGTCTTTGCTGATATATTCATAGCTGTTGCTATCTTAGAAGGATCATCATCCATAAGTACTATATCTGCTGCCTCAATAGCCGCATCAGAACCAAGCGCTCCCATAGCTATGCCAATATCTGCCCTTGAAAGCACAGGCGCATCATTGATTCCATCTCCAACAAAGGCAAGTACTTCATTCTTCTCTTTTTCATCAAGAAGTTTTTCGACCTCAAAAACCTTATCTGCAGGAAGCAATTCACTTTTAACAACATCTACCCCTATCTGCTTTCCTACGGCATCAGCAACCTTCTTTGAATCACCTGTAAGCATAACAACTTTCTTTACTCCTGCTTTCTTTAAGTCTTTAACCGCCTTTGCAGATGTTGGCTTAATTATATCTGATATGATTATACAGCCTGCATATACGCCGTCAACTGACACATACACAAGTGTTCCTGTTTTTTTATCTATAAAAGACTGCGTAGGTGTTGTGTCTATGCCATATTGTTCCATAAGCTTTTTATTTCCTACAAGAATCTTTCTGCCTTTTATATCTGCACGCACACCATGTCCGCTTATCTCTTCTATATCAGATATAACATTAGTATCAATATTCTTATTATATGCATTCCTTATACTCTTGCTTATAGGATGCGTAGAATAACTTTCTGCATATGCTGCCAGTTTAAGAAGTTCTTCTTTTTGATATGAATTAGCGGTAACAACATCCGTAACCTCAAATACACCCTTTGTAAGTGTTCCGGTTTTATCACATACGATATATTTTGCCTTTGATAAAATCTCAAGATAATTAGAGCCTTTTATAAGTATGCCTCTTGAAGATGCTCCACCTATTCCCCCAAAGAAACTAAGCGGAATAGATATGACTAATGCACAGGGACAGCTTATAACAAGTGTTGTAAGTGCTCTTATAAGCCACTTAGACCACTCAGAGGAATTCCCCATAACAAGATTGACTACCGGTGGAATAACAGCAAGTGCAAGTGCTCCTATACATACAGCTGGCGTATACACTTTTGCAAATCTTGTTATAAAATTTTCTGAACGTGATTTCTTCATACTGGAATTTTCTACCAGGTCAAGTATTTTAGATACTGTTGAATCACCAAATTCTTTATCTGTCTTAATCTTAAGAAGTCCTGTAAGATTAACACAGCCACTTATAACCTCTTCACCCTCTTTAGCACTTCTTGGTACACTTTCGCCTGTAAGGGCACTTGTATTAAGTGTAGAGCTTCCCTCTACTACAATGCCATCAATAGGAATCTTTTCTCCTGGTTTAACAACTATAACGCTGCCAACCTCAACATCATCAGGATCAACCTGTTCTAACTTCCCATCAACCTCAATATTAGCATAATCAGGTCTTATATCCATAAGTGCTGTGATATTCTTCCTGCTTTTTCCAACTGCATAGCTTTGAAACAGTTCTCCTATCTGATAAAACAGCATAACTGCCGTTCCCTCAACATATTCGCCAAGAGCTATAGCACCAACTGTTGCTATTGCCATAAGGAAGTTCTCATCAAATACCTGTCTGTTAAATATCCCATATACAGCCTTTTTTAATATATCATATCCAATAATAAAATATGGAACAAGAAAAGCGATAAGTTCTACATACTTATTAACATTAACAAAATGAAATACCAGTTTAAGAAGAATAATCAATACCGAAGCAATTATTATTCTTATAAGCACCTTTTTTTGTTTCTTAGTCATATAAACCACAACCTTTCATATCAATCAGATTCAGCTTATAAAAAAATCTCACAATCTGATTCTACCTTTTTGCAGTTCTTTAAAACCTCCTGCATAACTGTATCAGCTGCTGCACCATCCTCGAATTCAACTTTCATCTTCTGTGTCATAAAAGAAACTGTGGCATCCTTAACACCACTTGTTTTCTTAGCTGCCTCCTCCATCTTTAAAGCACAGTTAGCACAGTCTACTTCGATTCCATAAGTCTTCTTCATAATAAATACCCGCATATATTGTATATGCTTACCCTTTCTTTACAATTCTATAACAACAATATATATAGTCTGATTCATATAGAACCATTTCTTATATAAACATTTAAACAAATGTTTAAGTGTTTGTCAATAGCTGATTAAATATTTTCCGCTTAGTGATAAACTTTATCTTTAACCAAAAATAACCAAAAAAGTCTTATCGTACCCACACGATAAGACTTTTAAACCTTTTACCGTAAAATTATTACGCTTTAGTCATTATTAGATTTATTTTTTAAGACCTGCTTTACTAATACTTTTTATTTCTTTAACAAGTTCGTTAGAAACACCTACTATTCTGTCTGTAGATGATTTGCAGCTGGCCATGACGTTCTCCAGATTCTTCATATTATCCCTTGTTATCTTTCCGCTTTGTGCATTCTGTTGTGCAAACTCTGTAAGATTATCAACTCCTAAAGCTATATTATTCTTATGTTCTTCAAGATCATCTACTTCACCTGTTATTCCACCTATTGCATCTCCAACACGGTTTATTTCTGAATTAAGTGTTCCAAATATAGCCTCTGTATCCTTAATCTTTGCATCCTGCTTTTCAAATGCATCTGTTACCTTCTTAACTGTCTCAACACTTATATCAGAATTCTCAATAAGGCCATTAACTATGTTATTAATATGCTCAGTTGATTCCCTTGACTGGTCTGCAAGTGCTCTTATCTGTTCAGCTACTACGGCAAATCCTCGTCCATTCTCACCTGCTCTTGCTGCTTCTATGCTGGCATTAAGTGCAAGAAGATTCGTCTGGTTTGATATACCAGCTATAATCTCTGTTACTTTTCTTATCTCCTGTGCAGATTCGTTTGTACGCTGTGTTTCTTTGCTGACCTCTTCCATGGCGTGTCCGCTTTTCTCACTTATACATATAAGTTCTTTCATGATGTCTGCCGCTTTATCGTTACATTCAGTAACGGTATCCACGCTCTCCTTAAGCCCTTCAATATTCTTATGTATATTATCTACAGCACTGCTTATTGAATCAGTTTTTACCTTTATATCTTCTACCTTATCCACCTGGACTGTCGTATTACCTGTGATTGTATCTACTGCCGAATTAGTATTGTTTACAACTTCCTGCATCTGGCTGAACATTTTGACAAACTCTTCTGATACCTGTTCAAGCTCAGTTGTTGCCGTTCTTATTGCCGATATAGTATTTGTTATACCACCAAACGTATTCTGGATATTACGTACCAGTTCTCCTGTCTCATCATTTCTTAAAGATAACTTCTGAAGTTTTTCATTAACCTTTTCATTTGATTTATCATCTGCTGAAATTCCTGTTATTGCAGCCCTTATAGGAATAACAACACTCCTTATAACACTAATAATACGCAAAAGAACTATGCCAAATACTATAAGCATAATAATAAATGCTGGTAAAACCCCAATAATATTATTGTTTAACAAAATAAAGATAACTATCATGACTATAAGCAAAGGTGCAAAAAATGCAGCTGCCATCATTATAAGTTTCCTGCCTGTTTTAGCTTTATTTTCCATAATTTCCTCCATTCTGGAGTATCATATATACCCCATTTAGTATTAACATTTTATTAAATTTTCTATAGCTCAGAAATTCTAGTTTTAATTTTCATTATTCAGTTTTTCATCATTGACGTATCTTTTTTCAAATTCCACAGCCGGATAAGGCTTTCCAAAAAGATATCCCTGTATATAATCAGCACCCGGATCTCTTAGCTGTCTTAAATCATCTGATGTTTCAACACCTTCTATACACAGCTTAAGTCCGAGCGAATGTGCCATATCTATTATATATGTCATAAGCTCATAATCATATTTATTTCTAAGTGCCTTTAATGTAAATGTTCTGTCTATCTTAATATAATTGGGTTTAAGATCACTCAGGCAATGAAGGTTTGAGTATCCTGTTCCAAAATCATCAAGAATAACATACACACCATTATCCTTCAGCTTTCTCCACAAATGATTAAAATGTGTACTAGAGTCAAGGTATCCGCTTTCTGTTAGTTCTATTCCGATGCATGATGGCTGTAATGAATATTTATCTATAACCGACATTATATCTGAAAAAACATCACTTTTCATAACCTGGATATATGACACATTAATATTTACCCTGAAATCCTTTACATGCTCATTCCAGATACTGCACTGTTTTGCAGATTGCTCAAGTATCCATCTGCCAGCTGGTATTATAAGACCAGTTTCTTCAAGAACAGGTATGAATTCCACTGGCGATATATATTCACACTCATCCACGCCTTCTTTTTTTATGGAAAATCTCATAAGAGCTTCTGCACCTGTGAGCATATATGTAGAAGCATCAACTACCGGCTGATAAAACACCTGAAAACCTTTAAAATCTTCATTGACAGCATTATGAAGTGCTTTACTTATGTATAGCTTTCTTTTATAGCTGTCATAGTCAGTCTTACTATATATATAATAATTATTCCTACCATTATCTTTGGCAGTTTTTAAAGCAAATTCTGACAACTTTACATAGTTTTCTTCTTCAAGTGTTATATCCCTTGTATTAATAATACCTGCTGATAAAGTATATATAGTATTATATCTGTTATTTTCAATGAAGTTATTAATATGTTTTTTACACTGCTTATATATATCAACTGCCTCGTTTATTGAAGAACCATTGAAATCAACAATAATAAATTCATCTGATCCTGCCTTAAAAAGTTTTTGTGTTGGTTTTATACTCTCTAATATACATTCTGCAGTTCTCTTTAATATAAAGTCCCCATAGCTCATTCCGAAATCAGCATTAATTGTACTGAAATTATCTATACTCATTCTTATAATAAAGCCATCTGGAATATTATCTGTACAGGTATCTTTAATATATCTGTCAAGTGCATATTCACCAAGAAGACCACTTACGTTGTCAGCCTCCGGCTTTACACCTATTTCATTAATACATCCAACCAGGTAATGTGGCTGGGTATTTTCATCAAACAAAACTGAACCTCTGCAGTTAATCCATACTGGATTATTATGCTTATCCAGCCATCTGTATTTCATGTCATGGAACTTTTTCTTACCAGCTTTAATCTGTTCTATTTCCTTACCAAGCATAGAAATATCTTCTGGATATACAAAATCCTCATGTTTTTTTGTTGCATTATAGAATTTATCAGATGGAAGAATAAACCTTTCTGTTGCATGCTTTGATATGACATAATAATCTTCCTTAAGATCGAACACGTATAAATAATCATTCATGCACGGATTCAATATCCTGATAGCATCCTCTATCTGTTTTTTTGACATGTTTAACACACTATCTAACATTATCATCTTCCCTTCTGTCTATATCTGATGTAAGAGACAGAATACCTTTTAACCCTGACATCTTAATATATAAAATACAATTTTGCCATATAAAAGTCAAATATTAGTTGGATTTCGTTAAAAATTATGCTAATATCTACTTAACTTTAAAAGGCAGGAACAGTTTATGAATAATAATGATATTTATAATGACGAAAACATTCATACTAATGACTCTGTAAACAGCAATAAAGAGTTGATTTCATACACAAAAAATGAAATATCACAAGAAATGGATATACTTTCCCGCTCATTTGACAGTGTACGACTTGTTAATCCATTTGAATGCTGCGTTACACAGATTGAAGATAATAAAACAGATGGTACTTCTCTAACGAATAAATGCTATGATGTATGGAACGCTCCATACCAATGCCAGAACTGCACCTCAGCAAGAGCTCTTATAACTAAACAGACCCAGTCAAAGCTTGATGTAGTTGATAACAATATATATCAGGTAACATCACGTCCTGTTATTGTTGATGGAAAAGCTCTTGTTTTAGAGATAGTCAAGCTTTTTTCTTACACATACAACCGTTATAACTCTTATAATTCAAGAAAGAAGCTTATAAGTGCTATTAACGCTTTTAACAGTCAGCTTCTGCAGGATAAAGAAACGAATTCCTATAACAGGGATTATCTTTCTGAACATCTTCCTAATCTTATATGTGAAGCAAAGAAAACCCACAGATCAAACACAGCGCTTATCAACCTCAGACATTTATATGACATAACTCAGTCTGAAGGAAGTATGGCTGCCTCTGGAATTATATGCAGTCTTTACTCTCTTTTAAACCAGATTTTTCATGATGAAACTGATATTGATCTGCTATTTGTAAGATATAGTCCTGATACGTTTTTCGTACTTGAAAACAAGCTTGATTATAAAAACTTTTGTGAACGTATTGAATTACTTCCAAAAAAAGCTGCGCCAGAGCATATACTTTTTAATGATAAAAGACTGCCCTTTGATATTAAAACAGCCTGTGCCGACTTAGGCAATGAAAATATCAACACTGAAAATGAACTTTTTGATATTCTCAAAAAAAGAATCGATGAAAAAAATTGATAATTAACATTTGAATTTATTTCCATATATGTTATTATATAATATAATGCAAAACAATAATGATTATCATTATTAAAATATTTTTTAGGAGGTCTTAATTATGACAGACACATTTATATCAGATTCAATAAAATATATTGGTGCTGATGATACTACTCTTGATCTTTTTGAAAGTCAGTACAAGGTTCCAAATGGTATGGCTTACAATTCATATATAATACTTGATGAAAAAGTAGCTGTTATGGATACTATAGACGAAAGAAAATCAGAGGAATGGTTTAATAACCTTAATGCCACTCTTAATGGCAGAGATGTTGACTATATCGTAATATCTCACTTAGAACCTGATCATGCAGCTAACATCAAGGCTCTCGCTGATAAATATCCTGATGCAAAGCTTGTTCTTAGCGCTAAAGCCAAAGCTATGCTTCCTCAGTTTTTCAACATTGATAATCTTGATGAACGCTGCCAGGTTGTTGCAGAAAACGATGAGCTTTCACTTGGTAAACATAAACTTGTATTTATAATGGCTCCTATGGTTCACTGGCCAGAAGTCATGCTGGAATATGAAACAACAGAAAAGATACTTTTCTCTGCAGATGCCTTTGGTAAATTCGGTGCACTGTGTACTGATGAAGACTGGACATGTGAAGCAAGAAGATATTATTTTAATATAGTTGGTAAATATGGTGCGCCTGTACAGACATTATTAAAGAAGGCTGCCGGTCTTGATATCAAGACTATATGTCCGCTTCATGGACCAGTCCTTAAGGATAATCTTAATTATTATATTGAAAAATACCTTACATGGAGCAGTTATGAACCAGAAGATGATGGTATCCTTGTAGCATGTGCTTCTATCCATGGCAACACTAAAGCAGCTGCCTTAAAAATGGTAGATATTCTAAAGGAAAATGGCTATGAAAAAGTAGCATTTACAGATCTTACAAGGGATGATATGGCAGAAGCTGTCGAAGACGCTTTTCGTTATGGACGTCTTATTGTGGCAGCAGCTTCATATGATGGCGGCGTATTCCCACCTATGGAGGATTTTGTTAACAGACTTTCACATAAAGCTTACCAGAAACGTAAAGTCGGAATCATAGAAAACGGCTCATGGGCTCCTACCGCTGCAAGATGGTTAAAGACAGCCTTTGAGGGCATGAAAAACATAACAATCTGTCCTGATATTGTAACAATAAAATCCACAATGAACGATAATAATATTGCAGATATGGAAAAAATGGCAGAAGAAATCAAATAAAATTAACTAAAATTAAAATTATCGTTTGATTGATTTTCTTTAACAAATCAATCAAACGATAATTTTTTAAAGCAGCGTATAAAGTAAGCTATTTCCGCAGCTGCTGTTATCATCCATGAACAAGGATACAATAAGAAAAGGGATGGAATCGTATGGACATATGCAAATATTGTATATACCCAGGCAACCCTGAATACACATGAACCGATAATAACAACTATAGTTGGTACTATTGTCTTTCCAATACCTCTTGATGCCGCTATCGTACAATCCATAAAAGATGACAAGGCATACGAAAAACCCATAATCATAATTCTCTGCATACCAGCTTCCACAACCTGTGGCTCACTTGTAAACAATGATAAGAACTGTCTTCCGAATATAATAAGCAGCCCACCTAATATAGCTGCAGCTAAAAAGGCATAGGACATACTTATTATATAGCTTTTTAACATACGTTTCTTATTATGCGCTCCCATATTCTGTCCCATAAAACTTGAGCACGCTGTATAAAAAGCCATCATAACATTATATATCAGTGCATCAGCATTGGCCGCAGCCGCATTACCTGATACCATAACCGCACTGAATGAGTTGACACCTGTCTGTATAAAAAGGTTAGCCATAGCAAATATAGCGTTCTGTATTCCGGCTGGTATTCCAAGCATCAATATAACCTTTGACACTCCTTTATATAATCTTAATTCCTTTACTCTTAATCTGCAGACATCCTCATCTTTTCTTTTAAACAGATTAAGAACAACCAAAAAAGCTGATATATACTGTGCTGTTATACTTGCAAATGCAACACCATCTTCTGCCATACCTATTCCTATAACAAATATAAGATTAAGACATACATTAACAACGCCTGCAAACGAAAGATATATAAGCGGTTTTTTCGTATCTCCACTTGCACTCATAACAGCATTGCCGAAATTATATATTGCCATAGCAGGCATTCCAAGTGCATATATCCTGAAATATAAAACAGCTCCGGATATAAGCTCTTGCTTTGTATTCATAAGTGTTAAGAAAAATTTTGCTCCTGTTATACATAACACACATGCTATAATTCCAACTAAAAGACTTAAAATAAATGATGTATGGATTGTTTTTCTTACATTTTCCTTCTGACCTGCACCAAGCTGCTGGGCAGTTCTTACATTGACTCCACAACCCATGCCAATAAGAAAGCCTGTAAATAATGTAACAAGAAGCGATGTTGAACCAACTGCACCAAGTGCTTCATAGCTTGAAAACTTTCCAACAACTGCAACGTCCGACATATTAAACAGCACTTCAAGTATCTGTGCCAGCATAAGTGGGATGCTGAATTTAAGTATATTTAATGGAATAGAACCTGTTGTCATATCCATAGCTGATGATTTTCTTTTGTTATTATTACCCATATATATCTCCAATAATCATGTATAAATCAGTAAGTGGCAAAATTCACTTTTGACACTCACATCATTTTATTTAACATTTTAAACATAACCGGATAATGAATATAACATATAAAGCAGATAATTTCAATTGAATTATTTAAGATACTTGATAACCTGTGATGCAGCATTGGCACCATCAGCAGCAGCTGTTATAACCTGTCTTAACTGCTTTGTCCTGATATCCCCTGCAGCATAAAAACCGCCTGCTGAAGTAACACAATCCTCTGCTGCAACAACATATCCATTATTATCAAGTTCTACAATACCTTTAAGAATATCTGTTTCAGGCTCCATGCCAACTGCTACAAAAAGACCTGCTGCTTTTATGACCTGTCCATCACTAAGAACCACCTCTTCAAGCTTTTTTTCCCCTCTTAATGCCTGTATATTTACATTGGTAATTATATGAACATTCTTTCTTTCCTGCAGTTTTTTAAGAGTAGCTGCATTACCTCTGAATTCATCCCTTCTATGCACAATATACACATCGTGGCATATATCAGATAAATACAGAGCATCGCCAAGAGCACTATTCCCCCCTCCTGCAACAACTACACTTTTATCCTTATAAAATGCACCATCACATACAGCACAGTATGAAACACCTTTTCCTATATATTCATCCTCCTCTTTTATACCAAGATGACGATGATGACTTCCTGCTGCGTATATAACTGTTTTTGAAAGCTTATATGTGCCATCTGAAAGTACAATTTTCCACAAAAGCTTATTGCATGAAGGAGCTGTATTTATCTTACCATCAGTACATGTTATTCCTGTAACCTCGCCATCTTCTATGTCAACTCCCAAAGATATCGCATGATTTCTAAAACATTCTCCAAGATCAAAACCATTTACCGCAGGAATACCAAGATAATTATCTACTTTATCACTATATGCAATCTGTCCTGCACCCATATATTGCTTTTCTATTACAAGAATATTCAGTCCTGCCCTTTTAGCATATATAGCTGCTGACAAACCTGCCGGTCCACTACCTACTATAACCACATCAAATATATTTTCTAATTCTGTCATAAATATAATCTGCCTTTCTATTACTATACAATTCACGTATAATCTATACAAACAATGCAGGCAATCGGAATTAACGACTACCTGCATCCATTATTATATATCATATCTCTAAATAATATGCAAATCTTCTTTTTCAGAAACATTTCCTTCTATATGAAATGAGTTAAGCACTGGCTCATCTGCATTCATAAGAGAAAGTATCATATAACTTGCTTTACTGTCATATGCAAGCCTTTTATCCTCTTCTGATGGTCTTGAAGGAGATTCAGGATGCGAATGCCAGTTGCCAAGAGGAACTAATCCTTCAGCTCTCATGTCCTTAACTGCCGCAAGCTGCTCCTTAGGATCCATTGAAAAATGTTCATTAGAATGATCAATATTAGTCAGAAGATATACTTTCTTTATATACTTATTACCATCCTCTATTGTTCCACCTATAAGGCCACAGGCTTCCTCTGGAAGATTAACCTTTGCATATTCAAGAATTTTATCATAATCATTTTTATTAAATGTAATCACCTTGCAAAACCTCCTTCCTTTTATTGCATAAACTTAAAATCAGTGGTCTTCACAGACTACCTGTTCATAATCTATAAGCTCAGTTATAGTTGGATTCTTACCACATACAGCACAGCCATCTGTATTAGAAGGAAGCTTAATCTTATGGAACTCCTGTGTTATAGCATCATATGTAAGAAGATATCCTGTAAGCAGCTCTCCTACTCCAAGGATATACTTGATAGCCTCCATAGCCTGAAGACTTCCTATGACACCTCCCATAGCTCCGATAACACCAGCCTGCTTGCATGTAGGTACCGCATCCTTTGGTGGTGGATTCTTAAATACACATCTGTAGCATGGTCCTTCACCAGGAACATAAGTCATAAGCTGACCCTTGAATCTGATAATACCAGCATGTGAAAAAGGCTTCTTAGCCATTACACATGCATCATTAATCAAAAACTTAGCTGGAAAGTTATCAGTACCATCAATAATAAAATCATAATCCTTAATAATGTCCATGATATTTTCACTTGTTATAAACTCTCTATATGTATTAACCGTGACATCAGGGTTCATCGCATTAATAGTTTCCTTAGCTGACTGGACTTTGGCCTTTCCTACATCAGCTGTCTGATGTATAATCTGTCTTTGCAGGTTGCTAAGATCAACCTCGTCAGCATCAGCTATACCGATTGTTCCAACACCTGCTGCTGCCAGATACATAGCTGCTGGTGCACCAAGTCCTCCTGCGCCTATTATAAGCACTTTAGCATTAAGTAATTTCTTCTGTCCCTTAGCACCAACTTCTTTTAATATAATGTGGCGCGAATAACGTTCTATCTGCTCATCTGATAAAGCCATATATTTTCTCCTTCTAAACTTATATTTTTCTTTCATAAAATGACAATTTCTTTATTATCTTTGTCCACCGCCCATGAAATATAAAAATTCAACATTATCTCCATCCTTTAACTGGTACGTTTCCTTCTGGTCACCTGGAATGAATTCTTCATTGATTGAAACTGTTACATATTCTGGTGTTTCTACATTCTCGATTTCAAAAAGCTTTGGAAGTGTTATTCCATCTTCATATTCTTTCTTTACTCCTGATACTGTTAACTGCATATTTTACCTCTTTCCTGCCTTTATGTCATAAATATATTTAACTGAATAATGATATGTAAAAAGTATGTTTTACATGCTAAAAGCTTATGAATTAGCTTCTATAAAGCTTACCAGTTCATCCTTTTTTAACACACCTGTGTGTCTTGCCTTTTCTTCTCCATCCTTAAATAGCACAAGTGTTGGAGCCGCACTTACATCATATTTCTGTGCTGCATCAGCATCGAAGTTGATATTTACCTTATAAACAACCAGACTGCCAGCCTTCTCATCCTCTACTGTTCCAAGAACCGGTGCAAGGCGCTTGCATGGAACACAGCTATCAGAATAAAAATCAACCAGAACTGGAAGTGAACTATTCAGTACTTTTTCATCAAAATCCTGTAACTTAATTCTTTCTGCCATATTAATCCTCTTTTCTGCTCTAATCTTCTACCTTCTTAACTATAAGCGTATAAGTTTCATCCTCGTTATTAACAAGCTTAAGTATCTGATGGCCCTCATCTTTAATACTTCTTGGAACATTAGCTACTGGTTCACCATCATTCATACGTATGGCGATTATCTCACCATCATCCAGCTCATCAATAGCCACCTTTGCTTTAACAAATGTAAGCGGGCATACCTTATCAGTTATATCAACTGTATCATCAATACTAATTCCTTCTATTTCCATAACTATTCTCCCTTCTTTCATAGAACATCTGGCACTATTATTTTATTATATACATATAAAAGCGCTTTAATCTATATTCCTAGTATCTTTATATGTTTATATGTTATATATTACCACATTATTTTCTGTTATACAATGTGAAATTTAAAATTTATTCTGGAATTCTTATTTTTATTCCAGATATATCTTTTTATTCCAGATACATCAGAAATTCATAGCTTTTAGAATATCTTAACAAAAGCTGCAAAACATCTGATGTATCTGCAAGCATACTACTTACCTTCGTAAGCAGCCCTAATTTCTTTTCTGAATTCGTCCTCACCAAGTCTTTGTAAAGTAAGTCTGAATCTTTCACCTGCATTAGCATTTCTTTCAAAGAAGCCTATTGCCGCATCTGTGACTCTGAAAAGAGTTTCTTCATCTGTGATAAGAGGAAGAAGCTGTTCACCTTTATATATATGATTTCCAAAAAGTCCGCCAAAAGATACAATAAAGCCACTCTTTCCTTCCCATGCCTCTGTTGGACAGGCCTTAACACAACGTCCACAGTTATTACACTTGGTTCTGTCAATAGTAACTGTATTGTCAGCACAGCTTATAGCACCCCTACGACAGGCTTTTTCACATACCCCGCAGTTGATGCATTTATCCTCAATCCAGCTTACTTCCATACCGCCTTTTATGCCGATATCATTCTCTTCAGCCTTAAGACAGTTGTTCTGACAACCTGTAACACCAAACTTAAACTTATGAGGAAGCTCTCTTCCAAAGTAATGTTCATCAAGCTTCTTTGCAATATCATATGAATCTATACAGCCGCTAGGACATACAGCATTTCCCTGACAGGCTGTAACCGTTCTTACCCTTGGACCACATACACCAGGCTTAACTCCGCCATCTGCAAGTTCTGCCCTTACCTCTTCGATATTCTCAAAGTTGATAAAAGGAATCTCAACACCCTGTCTAGATGTCATATGTACATATCCCTTACCATATTTATCCGCAACATCAGCAACAGCCCTGATATTCTCAGATGTAAGATTACCACCTACAACCTGGATTCTTAATGAAAAATACCCTTTCTGTTTCTGTCTCATAAATCCGCCTTTTTTAAGTGCCGAATAATCAATCTTAGCCATAATTTCCTCCGTCTGCCCATTAATCCTATTTAACCATCAATATGAATATGCATTTCACATAATCATCATAACCTTTATGGGCTTAATAATGTGTTTGTATATCAGACAAGCCTCTATGCATGCTGTATGAATTCTACTGCCTGTGTGAAATCTTCTATGAGATCTTCAACATCCTCTATTCCAACGCTTATCCTTACCAGATCATCATATACACCTGCAATTCTCTTTTCTTCATCAGTGCTATGAGCACTGATAGTTGAGCCAGGATGAATAACAAGCGTTTTGGTATCTCCTATATTGGAAACGTTAAGTGGAAGCTTTAATGCATTGATAAACTTAAATGCATCCTCCTTACTTCCAGTTCTTATAGTAATTATTCCACCATATCCGTTGTGAAGTTCCTTATGTGCTATCTCATGGAATTCACTGCTTTCAAGGCCAGGATAGTTAACATTTAAGAAATTATAATTCTTATCAAGATATTCTGCAAGCTTTAATGCATTATCAGTAATACGTTCCATACGCAGCCCTAAAGTTTCTATGCCTAGTATATTATAGAAAGCATTCTGTGGCGACAGACAGGCACCTGTATTTCTATATATTCCATTTCTTAGCTTAGCTGTATATGCATACGGACCAAATCTGGCAAAATCTTTCATACTCGGATATTTTACACTATCCCACTTAAAATTACCAGAGTCAGTTATAACGCCACTGATAGAATTACTGTTGCCGTTCACATACTTAGAAGTAGAGTTGACAACTATGTCTGCTCCATATTCAATCGGTTTTATAAGATATGCTGTAGCAACAGTATTATCTACTATAAGCGGCACCCCTGCTTTGTGGGCTGCCAAAGACAGAAGCCTTATATCTGTAACATCCAGCCTTGGGTTTCCTATTGTTTCTGCGAAATACAATCTGGTATGTTCATTAGTAGCAGCCTCAAACTGCTCTATGTTGTTATTTTCAACGTAATGTGTCCTTATTCCAAAAGCTTCAAGATCCTTAAACAAATCTATACTTCCACCATAAAGACTTGCACTGCAGACTATCTCATCACCACTTCTTAATATATTAGTAAATGCATTTGTTATGGCTGCCATGCCCGATGCACAGGCAACACTTGCTACGCCCCCCTCTAGCGCTGTCATTCTCTTCTCAAACGAATCAACAGTCGGATTGCTTATTCTGCTATATGAAAAACCGGGTGCTTTATTGTTAAATATCTTCTCAAGAGTTTCTGCACTTGCATGTTCAAATGCACTGGATTGATATACAGGTGTCTGTGTAGCTCCCGTTTTCTTATCTCCTCTGAAATCTCCGTGAAGTAATGCAGTATTAAATCTCATATCTTCATCTCCAATCACATAAACTATAAACCTACTTGTTTAATATGGATTAGATTTTAATCTCTATGGAAGTATTTGTCAATACTTTATTCATATAAATTTGGTATGTAAATGTGTTTTTATATTTGATTAAATGTAAATGATATGATAATCTGTCTATATTACATATTAAAATGTCAGGGTCAAAAGATATTCTGCTCCTGAATAATGTATAAATATAGATAAAAGAGGATTATAATGCCATATAATAACAATAACAGTTCGAAATGCTACAGCAACATTAACAACAACAGTAATAATAATAACAATAATAATAGCTGCAATAAAAAACACATTATAAACATGGAAAAAAATACAAGTACAATCATTTTTCTTATAATTCTGCTCATAACTGCTTCACTCCTTAGTATAATGCTTGGAAGTGTAAGACTTAAAGCCACAGATATACTACAATGTCTCACAGGCAGAGATAAATCATCAGTTACATATATACTCATAATGAATATAAGAATCCCCAGAACATTCGGAGCTATTATAGCTGGCATGGGACTGTCAGTTGCCGGCGTTATACTTCAGAGTGTTATGAATAATGCCCTTGCTAGCCCTAACACTATAGGTGTGAATTCAGGTGCTGGATTTTTTGTAATGCTCTCACTGCTTTTATTTCCGAATTCAGTCTATGCCGGATCATTTGCTGCATTCATGGGTGCACTGCTTACTACTTTATGTATATATGCTCTTGCGTATTTTGCTGACAGTTCAAGAACAACTATTGTTCTTGCAGGCATTACAGTATCATCTTTTCTTAATGCCGGCATTAACACTATAAAGCTTTTAAATGCAGATATATCAATCAATCTTACATCTTTTCTTATGGGCTCTCTTTCAGGACTGACTATGAAAAAAATCCTGCTTCCATGTATAGGTGTTATTATAGCAGTTATTGTTACTATGTTTTTTGCAAGACCTCTTAATATACTGTCACTAGGTGATGATTATGCACGTTCTCTTGGACTTAATGTAAACATGACACGCTTTATTCTACTTGTTTTATCAAGTATTATGGCAGGTTTTATAGTAAGCTTTGCCGGGCTGTTAAGCTTCATAGGCCTCATAGTTCCACATATATGCCGGAACCTGTTTGGAAGTGATGCAAGGCTTCTGCTTCCAACAAGCGTACTGCTTGGTGCATCCTTTGTACTAATATGTGATATAGCAGGCCGTCTTTTAGCTGCGCCTTTTGAGCTTCCAGCTGGCATAATCATGGCATTTGTAGGCGGACCATTCTTTATGTATCTGCTGCTTAAAAAGAAAGGAGGAAGAAGGGTAAATGCTTAGTTACAAACATGTCAGTGTTTCAGTTTCAGGAACACATATATTAGAAGATATCAATATAGACTTTAATGATGGAAATATAACTACTATAGTAGGTCCTAACGGATGTGGAAAAACCACTCTTTTATCATGTCTTAACTCAAGTGCTAAGGTAACCTCTGGAAACATATGTATAAACGGTATTGATTTCTTAAAGCTTCCGCTAAAGGAACGTGCCAGGGAAGTTGCATTTCTTCCTCAGATACGCACTGTTATACCTGTACTTCCTGTAAGAACTCTTGTTGAACATGGACGTTTTCCTTATCTGGGATTTACGCGTAGAAAAAGCAAAGAAGACATTGATATCGTCAACCAGTCTATGGATTTTACCCACGTCACTGCTTACTCAGAGCAAAATGCTGATACTTTATCAGGAGGCATAAGACAGCGTGTATTCTTTTCTATGATACTCGCACAGGACAGTCAGATTATCGTTATGGATGAACCTGTCACATATCTTGACCTTGAGGGAAAAAGGAACTTTTTTAACATGCTTAAAAAGCTAAGACAGTCAGGAAAAACAATTATACTTGTACTTCATGAGCTTTCTGATGCCATAAGAATATCTGACAATATTGTTATTATGAATGATAGAAAAATAGTTGCACATGGAACACCTGATGAATGTATCAGCAGTCACATAATAGAAGATGTTTTCCATACAACATATAAAAAATTCTCAGATGAGGATGGCGATTATTATATCTTTCTGTAGTTTCAGATTTTACCCACAAAAAAAGCATCTACCAAATGGTAGATGCTTTTAGTGCAGTCGGCGGGACTTGAACCCGCACCCAAGCAATATGGACTAGATCCTTAGTCTAGCGCGTATGCCAATTCCGCCACGACTGCCTGCTCATATGTATTCATATGTTTTATATCGGTCACCCGACTTGATATATATTACATTATAAATACATATTTGTAAAGCACTTTTTAAATATTTTTTATATTTTATTAATATACCTCTCCAACTACCTGATACATATTATCATCAGATATAACATTTATTACATTAGTGTACTTTTTAAATATATCTGCAAGCCTGTCTGCCTCCATAAGTCCGTCAGACACCTTATATGCACGGCCCTTATGATGTGCATCTATCTTTTCACGGCTCATGCCATGTGCCACTGTTATTCTTCCACCAGGCTTCAGCTTTCCTGATAATATTTCTATAAGTCTGTCAGGCTGTGTAAAATGTGGAAACGCATTATATATAACAACCGAATCATAGCCATCACATAAATCATATTCCATGACATCTGCACAGATGAATTCCACTCTTTTATCTTTAAACTTACTCTGTGCTATTTTAATCATTTCACTGGATATATCTATGGCTGTAACAGCACTTACGTCACGCGATAAATAATCAGGTATAAGTACTCCTGTTCCACAGGCTACATCAAGAACTTTGCTATCCTTTTTTACACCGGCATTATCAAGGATCATTTGGATAATATCATCATTTCTTATCATACAGGCATCCCAGCCTGGTGCACATTTATCAAAGAATTCTATAACCTCTTTCTTATCAATCATTATAGTCCTCCATTCTTCATTTCTACACTCTATTTCATTTAGTTAAAGAATGTTGCGGTATCTATTTTCTTATATCCACCAAAGCTTAACGGTGCAGAAAATATCTCATCTGACATAGCTTTTCCTAAAAATGCCTCAGTAACCTCATCTGTTTTTTCTTTTATATCAACATCCTTAAATAATTCAGGATATACTGTTTTAGCTATATACCATGTATTGATCAGAGCTATTTCATAATTAGTATAATAAGCATTATATGCCATCTCAAGATATACCTCATTATTATTCCATGCCTTACATGTATTAAACATATCCGGATTATTCTTATATAATGGCTTAATATTCTTAACAGCTGCTGCATCAATAATCATTATATCTATTGAAGCTCCGATATCTGTGAATTTTTCTTCTTCTATAGACTGAATACCATTCTTTGCAAGTCCTGTTACCGCATTTTTTACATTTGCTATATTAAATGATACATAATTCTGTGCTGTCATAAGATGATTGGTTGTTCCCCAGTTACCAAGACCACATATATATACAGATGGTTTATCTTTATCTTCAATACCAGCAGTTCTTTCTGTTATCTGTTTTCTCTGATCATCTATATATTGTGTAAGCTGTTCTGCCTCATTTTCTCTTTCAAATATCTTACCAAGAAGTTCCATGCTTTCCTTAAATGAATCATCAAACACACCATTAACTCCTGCCTTTAAAGTAATAACAGGTACCCCAAGCTGTTCATAAAGTGCATTTTCTTTTTCTACATCCTCATACTCTGATATAACTATATCAGGGTCACATGAAAGAATCTTCTCTGCTTCCGCTGTCTGTGCATTAGGACCTCCAACACCACAGGATGGCAGTTTGTTAAAGCTTTCGCTATATGCCATAACATAAGGTCTTGCTACTGAATCAAACATTTTAGGTCTGTCCTTAAGAGTTGTGTTATCTATATCTTCAACACCACACAACAGGCTGACATCTCCAACGTAGCTATACATTCTTAACGCTCCGGCACCTATACATACAACTCTTTTATAGCTTCCCGGCTTAACTGTAACACTTCTTCCAATCATATCTGTTATTGTAAGCTCTGCCTGATTTTGTGTCGTGCCTGTACTATTATCAGAAGTTGTTTTACATGCACACATGGCAAATATGGATACAACAACCATAAGACATGCAGCTACCTTTTTGATTAATTTACTTTTCTTCATATTTTTCATATTATTTTGCCCTTTCCTTTTTATCATCATGAGATTCTTGTCATCATGGGATTCTTGACTACAACTTTTCTGTCATCCACAGTAATAATCTTTACATCAACATCGTATATATCCTTTATGACCTCTTTTGTAACTATATTATGTGAACCGGCATACTTTATTTTTCCATCTTTAAGGAAGAAAAACTTATCGCCGAAATATAAAGCCTGGTTTATATCGTGCAGAGATGACAGTATAGATATATTCTTTTGTTTAGCAAGCTTCCTTGCTTCAAGAATGATCAGTTCTTCGTTGGCAGGATCAAGATTCCCCGTCGGTTCATCAAACACTATAAGTCCAGGTTGCTGTGCCATGGCTCTTGCAATAGCAATCTTTTGTCTCTCGCCTCCTGATAACTCTGAAACACTGCGCACTGCAAGTTCCTCAAGCTTCATCTCTTTTATTATATTCTCGACAACCCTTCTGTCACTATCTGCCGCCCTTACTCCAAAATATGAAAGCCGTCCAAGCATTATAGAATCATACACTGATAATGTACCAAACTGTATATTCTGTGGTACATATGCTATTTTCCTCGCTCTCTGGCTCCTTGAAGCCTTAGTCATGTCAATACCATCATAGCTTATAGTTCCTGACACAGGTCTGCTTATTCCTAATATACTGTTAAAAAGTGTAGTCTTTCCTGCTCCATTTCTGCCCAGCATTATTCCTATTTCACCTTTTTCAAGCTCTAAAGATACACCATCAAGAACATATGGGGATGTTTTTTTATATCTGTAACACAGATTGTCTATCTTAAACATTATTGCACCTCCGTGAAAATATAATTGCAACAAAAAAAGGTGCACCAAGCAGTGAGGTTATGGCTCCTACTGGCAGAGCCGAACCATTTCCTATGCTTCTTGATATTGTATCAGCAAACAAAAGTAAAAGACTTCCCGTAAGCGCTGACACAGGTATGGAATAGTGGTGATTCTGTCCCCATATTTTTTTCGTTATATGTGGACAGATAATACCAACAAAGCCTATTATCCCAAGAAATGATACGCATACCGCAACTATAACAGAACTAAGAAGCAGCGATATGAATCTTAATAATTCAACATTTACTCCTACACTTTTAGCTGCAACATCACCACTAAGTAGTGCATTATATCTCCATGATAGTATCATAAACACCAAAAATCCTGCTGCCACGACAACAAACATAATCAGATCTGTCTTATAAGTAGCTCTCCCAAGATCACCAAAATTCCATATAACAGCTGCCGACAGACCTACATCTGTTGCATAAAACTGAAGTATCGTTGTGGCAGCAGTCCAGACAGAACCAATAGCAATCCCGGCAAGTACTACAACACCCGGATCAAACGAACGTATCCTGCATAATCCAAGTATAACAAGCACTGAAAGCACTGAGAATATGAAAGCCATAAGTGATGCTGCATATGGATTAATACCTGATGTATAGTTACTTATATTGTTTCCTGTTGATAAAAAGCCACCTGCAAATGCTATGATGGACAGATTAGCACCAAACACAGCTGCATTAGATACACCTAATGTAGATGGTGAAGCCATAGGATTGTTAAGTGTTGTCTGCATAATAAGCCCTGATACAGACAATCCTGCCCCTGCTATAAGTGCTGCAAGCACACGCGGAACCCTTATATTCCATATTATCCTTATCTGTGCAGGTGTTCCTTTTCTTAAAAGTGCATGTATGCAATCCATGAAGGTCATATTGGCAGAGCCTGCAAAAAGACATTCTATTGTCATTAGCAGTACTATTAATACAAGCACGGCTGCTGCTATACTTTTCTTCCTGTTTTTACTTTTAATATATTCAGCCATATATCCAAATCCTTATTTCTTTTACAATACAAATGTCCCAAACAAATCTTTTTCAGATACCTTAACTATACAGCATACCTGAATGTTTTATCTGGGACATTAAACCTTATCAATATATTATATATAATTTTTACACTTTCACAAGCCGGGTGGGGGGATAATCATAAGAACTTTTTAACAGACTTCTGGAAGTCTTCTACTGCTTTCATATCACCATTTTCAATGGCATGTACTATACAATGTGTCATATGTTCATTAATAATCTCTTTACCAAGATTATGTAATGCTGAATTAACTGCCGTTAACTGGATAAGTACATCAGCACAATCATCATCGTTTTCAATCATTGTCTTTACATGCTGAAGATGTCCTATAGCCTTTGATATTCTGTTAAGCTGTTTCTTTTTAGCTTCAGGTGAATGATAGTGTCCATGTGGATGTATTGTTTCGCTCATTATCAGCCTCTCTTATAACCTATATAAATATGTCAGGAATAAATATCCTGCTGCTGATATCATATTATCCCACACAGTAATAATCTGCAACCTTTTTCTTTGACTCTTCACTTTTCCTGTATACATACATTGCTTATATTTTTACGTTTCTTTATCTCAACTAGTTTCTTTATCTTAACTGCATAGTCTGGCAATAACTTCTATAACCTCGTCAAGGTCAAGTGGTTTAGCCATATGTACATTCATGCCTGCTGCTATACATTTTCTTGCATCCTCTTCAAATGCATTTGCAGTCATGGCTATTATTGGTATCACCCTGGCATCAGCTCTATCCATAGCCCTTATTAATCTTGTCGCTGTCATTCCATCAAGCTTAGGCATCATAACATCCATGAGTATGGCATCATATGTACCTTCCTTACACGTACCAAACTCTTCCACAGCCTGCTGTCCATCAGAAACGACCTTAACTAAAGCCCCTTCATCCCTAAGAAATGTTTCTATTATCTCCTGGTTGAGTTTATTATCCTCAGCAAGTAAAAGACGTACACCTGTAATATCCAGTGCTTCACCCGTATTCTTTTGTGCATATCCTGTCATATATTCTTTTTCTGACTTTTTATGTGTGATAAGTTCTTCACTAGTATTATTCTTCACATCTTGTACATCTGCTGTTTTAAACGGAATTCTTATAACAAATGTTGTGCCTTCATCCTTTTTACTTATGGTTTTCACAGTTCCATCCATCTTATCTATAAGTCTTTTTACTATAGCCATCCCCAGTCCGGTACCCTGATATATACTTCTCGCATCTGATTTTTCCTGTGCAAAGGGTTCAAATATGTGTTTTAAGAACTCTTCATTCATTCCTACTCCGTTATCGGATATAGTCCACTCATATAAAACCTTATCACTTGTTTTATATACACACGAAAAATCAGTTCTAACATATCCCCCTACTTTATTATATTTAATACAGTTTCCATATATATTAAGAAATATCTGTCTTAAATGCAGCGGACTGCCATATACATAAGGATAAAACATCTTTTCTGATGGTCTGTCATATTCTAGTGTAACACCTGCATCTGCCGCCCGCTGTTCTACAATCGTGATTACATCCACTGCTAGCTGGTTAAGATCAACAACCTCATTGGCAAGCTCTATATCTCCATCCTCAAGCTTGCTCATCTGTAAAACATCATTGATAAGTGAAAGAAGATGATTGGCAGCAACCTCCATCTTTTTCCTGTTTTCATTAACCAGTGCTGTATCTGTCATATGTTTCTCATCTATCTTTAAAAGTCCGATAATTCCATTAAGAGGAGTTCTTATATCATGTGTCATCCTCGAAAGGAAATCCGATTTAGCCGCATTTGCCTGTTCTTCCCTGCTTATAGCTTCCTTTAACTGCTCATTCTTTTTGGCAAGCTCAGAAGCATACTGTTGTGAAAGTTCGCTTTGGTTTTTTTCATAAATCTGTGCTGTTTTCCATCTTAACATATTATATATTACTATTATGTACATATATATGGCAAATGTATATATTATGTGTGATATTGTGTTATCAAATATAGCTCTCTCAGGAAGATATATATATACATAATAATCCCTTCCCCGCTTCATAAGGCCAAAATCATGACTATAAGGTGATTTGCTGCTCTGTGCGTGCATAAGCTTTCCGCTCTCATCTGAATCCTTTATTTTCTTTAATATAATATAATCATCAACACTATTACCTATCATATCTTCATTGCTGGATGATATTATTTTATCTCCACTTGTTACAACAACGGTTCCACCCTCGCTGTCATAATATCCAGACAATATATGATCAAAAGACAGATTGTAATCATCAGCATATTCTGTCGATGTATGATAGCAGGTTATAACTATTCCTGTTCCATCTGCCATACCCTTAGCAGCCATATCTACATAAGAGCCATCCTCTAAGTCTATTCTGGTTGCAAATGATTTCAAAGCATTATCTGCAACATCTAATAATGAACTGCTTTCCATATACTCATCAAGCTCCACAGTTTCCATATCATCTTTATAATACTGTGCTACAGGCTTTCCATTATTGTCTAATAATATAACTGCACTAAGATAACATTCTTCTGTATTCTTTTTAAGAAATTCCTGTGAAAATATATAATCTGTATTTTCTTTTATTCTTTTTTCATATACTATATTCTGTTTTACCTGCTGTGCGCTTTCAATAATCCTCATAAGACTCTTTGTCTCGGCTGCAAGATTAATTCTTGTCACACTATTACACTGGTCATTAATATGTCCTGCTGTATATGACAGATTCTTCTGTGCTGATATGATATCTGTTCTTATTGCAAAAACAGCTACAATAGCAATAAGAATCACTCCCATCACCGTTTCTATAAGAAATATATTTATGTTTTTTTTACCAATATAATGCTTCTTATTCATAAGCTCCTACCTCCAGATACTTATCAGTATCTCCTACGTATTTTTCCAGTATTTCCTTTTCCGTACCATCATCACGCATATTAATAAGTATATCTGTGAGTCTTCTGTCTATATCACGTTTATCATTTTTATCAAATGCAACGCCAAGACCAACTGTATCTAATGCTTCATCAAGTATTCTGAACTGCATATTATAATCCTTCATATACTGATTTATGATAACCTCATTTACAGCAAGAGCATCAGCGTATCCTTTACTCAACATAGGATATGTAAGCTCCCTGTTTTTCATGGACAACAGTGAACGTATCCTTGGTATTCTGCTGTCTTCCATATTAAGAAACATCTCCTCCGGCTTACTTGCTGCCTGTACAGCTACAGTTTTATCCCAAAGGTCTTCTATAGTATATATATTACTGTCTTTATTAACTGCGATCACTATACGGCTTTTCATATATGGACCTGCCCATCTGTACTTATCTTCTCTTCCATTCATGCTAAAGCTTCCCCATATACAATCTATAGTATGGCTTGATAAAAGCTCCTGCTTATCATCCCAGTTTATATTTACAAATACTGCTTTATATCCCATCCTTCTGAATGCCTCTGTAGCAAGCTCCACATCTATACCTGTCGGATTACCATCAGAATCCACATAATTAAAAGGCGGCTGAATATCACTTCCAATTATAATTTCCTTAAGCTGTACACCTTCATTTGCATTAACATCATACTGATTATCCCTACATCCACACAGTACAGTTATAAACATATATATAATAAAGCTGATTGATATCTTTCTTTTTATATTGTTCATCTTTCTCACCCTTCTTAGCCTTTATCCCACTCTTTTAATAATAAGCTCCTTAGTAAATCTCATTACACCAAAGGAAATATTTACAATATTTATACCACTAGTTAATAGTCATATTTTGTCGAAAAAGGAATGTTCGACAAAGCATAAAATGTATGCTATGATACATAAAAATCAAGAAAGGAGTACTCAAAGTGATGAAAAAAAGAACATTGCGACTTATTAATTACATATTTATAATCGCTATTCTTTTGGGAACTATGTACCTCGATAAAGTACAGGCTTATTCCTGTGACCTTTTTAATGAGAATATTTTTTCTGACACATCATACTCATATAGTTGTGAAAGTACTCCAGATGCCAGTTTTAATTCTAATATCAGATACAATCATGAATGCAGGGTTTTTGCGACACCAGAGCCTTCTATAGATGATTCAAGACCTTGCACTACACAGATGTTAGGTAATCCTAACTCTAATATATCAGAAACCATAAATATAAGAACTGGCATACGCTATTCTGCAAGAATTAATGCTATGCTTATATCAGCTTATTACAATGCTGACAATAACCATGAGCATTATTTTACATATAACAGATCTACGGAAAATCTTTTTTCCATCCTGACGGTTGTCGTCGATTATATCCACAATATGGACGGTGAAAAATAGGCTGATTCTCTTTTTATGATGATGTCAATATTTTATGTTTAGTGCAAACAACTAAAAAACTAAACTAAAAATTGCGCAAAGAAGCAGCGCAAGAATGGAGAATTATTATGAACATATTAACATATATAGCTATCGCTATTGGTGGATTTGTAGCTATAGGTTCTACACTTAGTATTACACTTGGAATTTTCGGAACAATCATCTATAAAATCATACGTTCAGCTAAATATAAGATATCTTTATTTGACTAATTGATGCAGATTTAACTAATTATTGTGTTGCAGGCTGTGATTATAAACAACTGGCATATAAAGAATAATCAGTTAATAATGCAGCGCTATTGTGCATATTTTTACAGCCTGCGGAATGGAGTTTATATGGCAGGAAATATAACTGTTGCTATTGTTATAATACTTATTATCGGTGGAATTATATTCGGCTGCTGGGTCGACAGGGCTGATACTAAGATAGCCGACAGGAAAAATGAAGCAGCTTCTGATAAGCAGACTGCTGACAAATAACAGATATTAATACTGGGTATCGCAGAAAAATATTATTTATATAGTATACAATTAATTGTTATATCAGTTAATATGTATACTATATAAATGAATTTCCTGCGATGCCCTTATTTTATTAATGCTCTTTGTATACACTACAGTACATAGTGACATCGCCACTTAATAAGTTATATACATTATTGATATTTTCACTTAATTATTAACAGTTTTATGCATCTGACGTCTGGCTTTTATTTTTCCAAGCATACTTCGTGTTCTTGGTCTTGATGGAAGTGTTGGATTCTTTAAGGTTTCGCTTGAATCTTGGCTTTCTCCTTGGTGTGAATGACCATCGGTTTGTCATCAACCTTTCTAATTTTCAATTTTCTCACCTCCTACTTTGAAAAATAAAATAAGCCGCTAGGGAGCAAAAATTACTCCTTAACGGCTATGTAAAATCATTCAATATTCAATTATTAAAAGCAACATGAAACTGAAAGTTGTTGTTGCCTTTGTTACGATAAAATATTAATTTTCTTAACGATTGCAAAAACCAGCTATCTCACTTTTACTAGCATCATTTAATCTCTTTCCATCTACAATATTTAGTGTAGGATACCATGCTCTTAAATCAGAAAGACTTCTGTCAATGCTACTTCCACCTGAAGTACAAAAAGTATAGATAGTCGCATTGCTCAAGTCATAAGTTTCCAGATAAGTCTGAATAATACGTGGAACTGTTCCCCACCAAATTGGATGTCCTAAATATACAATATCATATTTAGTAGTTGCACTTAGATCATTGCTAATCTCTGGTCTAGCTGTATCATCATTCTGTTCCTTATTAGCACGACAGTTGTCATCATTATAGTTCAAATCTTCTTCTGTATAAGCCTGGGTAGGAATAATCTCAAAAATATCAGCTCCTGTTTCCTCGGCGATCATCTCTGCAATAGTCTTTGTATTTCCTGTGCCAGAAAAGTAAACAACTGCTATTTTCACACTATCAGTTTCATTATTTACAATTTTAGAATCTTCTGCTGTATCATTTGTTTCCGATACATTTTCGTCTGATTCCACAGTCATACTTGTTGCTTCAGGCTGTTTTACTATCGTTTCCTGCTTTTGTGAATTATCTGCAGATGAACCACAAGCTGTTAGTATAGCCATAATGAACACACTAATTATAAGAATACTTTTCTTTTTCATGTTTTCCCCCTATAAACCTGCAATCCAGTCTTTAAGCTGATCATCGGATGCTCTGTTTAAAATCTTTCCCTCTACAATTTCTGCATCTGCTACGGAAGGTTTAAGCTCTTTGATTGTATTACCAAAACCACTACCGCCCGATGTGGCAAAGAGAACAATTCTCTTACCTGAAAAATCATAGTTTTCAAGAAAAGTATTGATAATTGTAGGTGCCACATACCACCAAATTGGAAAACCAAGCAGAATAGTATCATATGAAGATAGATTCAAATCTTCTTTTACAATCTCTGGGCGAAAAGTCTTATCATTCATCTCTACGCTGCTTCTGGATTTCTTATCCATCCAGTTGAGATCTGCTTTCGTGTATGGGACTTTCGGTTTTATCTCATGAATATCTGCATTTACTAGAGCTGCCAGTTTTTCTGCTACCTTTTTTGTTACTCCACTTGCGCTAAAATACGCTACTAATATTTTTGACATTTTAATTACCTCCTACATCTTTCCGCCGTATACCGGAAAAATTTCACTTTCACCATAGCTCTCTATTTTCTTAAAATTCTTAAGTATCTCCATATCTTCTGCATTGATTTCAAAATCAACTTCTGCATTGCTCTTCATATGATCAGGATTACCTGTCTTAGGAAGTGTAATCGTTCCAAGTTGAAGTGTATATCTAATGCAAAGCTGAGGAACAGTCACACCATATTTATCAGCCATCGCCTTAATTTCAGGCTGATTAAGAATCTCGCCATGTGCAATCGGAGAATACGCTTCTACTGCTATACCATTCTTCTGACAGTACTCTACAAGTTCCATAGGTGTATTACTGATATGCAGAAGAATCTGATTTACCATTGGCTTAATTTCAGCGGTCTCAAGAAGGCTTTCAATATCTCCTATCTGGAAATTTGATACACCGATTGCCTTAAGCTTGCCTGCTTTATATGCATCCTCAAGTGCTTTCCACGCTGCCCTGTTTCCTTCTACGTATCTGTCCTCAGACTGATTCACCTTAACCCAAGGCTGTGGACTGTGAATTATCATCATATCAAGATAATCAAGCCCCATCTTCTCAAGTGTTTCATTGATACCTTCCATTGCTTCTTCATATGTTTTATGCTCAGCAGCAACCTTCGATACAACAAACATTTCTTCTCTTGGAATCCCACAATTCCTTATGCCTTCTCCAACTCCACGTTCGTTCCCATAAGCCTGCGCTGTATCAATATGTCTATAACCCATCTCTGCTGCAGCTTTTACTGCGTCAGCTGCCTTATCATCATCAATAAACCAAGTCCCAAGTCCAAACTGTGGAATCTTTACGCCATTATTTAAAACAATATATTTATCTAACATTTCATCCACCTGCCTATTCTAATTTTCCATAATCATCATCACTTACTGCTTCCAGCCATTCATTTGAGCAATTTTCACCCGGCACTTCTATCGCAAGATGAGAAAACCAGCTATCTGGTGCTGCTCCATGCCAATGTTTTACGCCGGCCGGAATATTGATACAGTCCCCTGGTTTCATTTCTACAGCTTCTTTTCCTTCTTCCTGGTAATATCCTCTTCCTGCAACACAGACAAGAATCTGTCCACCGCCTTTATCGGCATGATGAATATGCCAGTTATTTCTGCATCCCGGCTCAAAAGTCACATTAAAAATGCCCACCTGATTTGTAGATACCGGTGCAAGATATGACTGTCCAACAAAATACTTTGCATAGGCATTATTTGGTTCTCCGATTGGAAATACCATTTTCTTTGCATACACCTTCATTGCTTCGTCTTCATAAGGAAGTTCTCCTTCGTCAGCCTCCCATACCTCTTTGGCCAGGTTAAACACTGCCCATCCCTTTGGCCAACCTGCATAAAATGCAACATGTGTAATGATTGCTGCAATTTCCTTCTGCGTAACACCATGAGCTTTTGCATTCTGTAAGTGATACTTAAGGGATGAATCTGTAATTCCTGATGACATGAGTGCCACTACTGTAATAATACTTCTTGTCTTTACATCAATATCCTGATTGTTCCAGTTCTCACCAAATAAAACATCATCATTAAAATGAGCAAACTCCGGTGCAAATTCGCCAAGAGCAGCCCTGCCTGCTGTCTGTACTATTTTCATTCTGTCACCTCACTACTTTCTGTATTTTCCATTCTTAATCCATACCTGTTCAATATTTCTTGCCGCTGGTGTATTTTGTGCCATGACACCTGACAGGAAATGTGGTTCATAGAGTTCTTCTAACGCATTTATTTCATCATCAGATAGTTTTAATTCCACAGCATTTGCAGCTCCTTCCACATGGCTGATCTTTGTCAGTCGGTCATTTTTTGCGGACAGTTCAATACATGCCTGTCTGTTTCGCTCCCTGCTCCTGCGTTTGCTCTCGTTTGATTTCTCCCTCTGTATCTTCTTGGCACAAGCAGGACAATACTTCGATATGCCAGAGCGGGGAACATATTCAACACCGCACACCGTACAATTCTTAGGCTTTAACGCAGTCCACCGCTTTGTCGGTGTGATATGTAATTCACCGACAAAGCCGATGAATTTATAATAAATCTTGATTTCCTGCCGCACCATTCCGTCTGTAAGTTTCTCACGTTCCGAAACAAGTATCTTGTCTATAAGTGCGTTTATGATGGTTGCGTCCAGTTCCTTAATGCCTTGATAGTTGCGGATTAGGGAGAGGAAATCACGGACACCCTGCGTCTTCTCATAGCTGTCGCTGAGCGTTTCCGTTACCTCTTTCAGCCTTGCTTCAATTTCAAGCTGTTCTTTCTGGTATTTTCCCGACATCATCTCAAAATTCCGCTCGGTAATACGCTCCATCACCTTATCTTCATAGAGTGAGGAAAACAGCCTGTCCAGTTCTGCAAGGCGTTTGTTCAGTTTTCTTTGCTCCTTTTCCAGTGCCTTTGCCTTGCTCTGGTCTGTTTCCGTGAGCCGCTTTTCAATCGCCCTCACTGCCTTTTCATCATTGACTGCCATATCCGCAAATCGGTTGATGTCGGTGAGGACAGCGTTGAACAAGTCCCTCGCTTCAATGCTGTGTGCGGTACACATGATATTACCGTATCTGCCATAATTATTGCAGGAATATTGTACGCAGTCGATGATGTCGGGGCGTTTCCTCCTGTTGGCACTCATAGCCCGCATCGCATAGCCGCAGTCCGCACACTTAATAACGCCTGCAAAGATGTTCTCAAAGCCGCCCTTGTTTTCTGGTAATCTGCGGCTTGTAATAAGCTGCTGTACGGTATCAAATTCCTCCTGCGTGACTATCCCCTCATGGGTGTCTGGTATCACTTCCCATTCTTCGGGCAGCTTAGAGGGGCGTTTCTTGCTTTTCATGTTGGCGGCAATCCGCTTGTAGCCTGCAAGGTTTCCCGCATATATCGGGCTTCTTAAAATGCCCCTTACGCTGTTCTCGCTCCAAATATAACGGTTCTCCTCATTCTCCTCAAAATACCTCTCATAGCCTGTTGCCCCCTGCTCCGCCGCATAAGCGGCGGGGCGTAAGATATGCTGTTTGTTGATGTGCTTGCGGATTTTGGCGATTCCGTTGCCCGCTAACGCAAGGTCAAATATTTCCCTTACCACATGGGCAACTTTGTCATCTATCAGCAGATGGTTGTGGTCGGCGGGGTCTTTGACGTAACCGTATGGTGCTGTCGTCCCCATGAATTTCCCCTGCTGAAACCTCGCTCGGTACGCCGATTTTATCTTGACCGACACATCGGCGGAATACATTTCGTTTAGGATGTTGCGGAAAGGCGTGATGTCCATAGCGGATTTATTGAGCGTGTCCACGCCGTCATTGACCGCTATATACCTCACATTATGCTCTGGGAAAAACACTTCCAGATACAGTCCGCAATCAAGATAGTTCCTCCCCAGACGAGATAAATCTTTCGTGATAACGCAGTTTATCAGACCGCTTTCAATGTCCTTAATCATGTTCTGGAAACTTGGTCTTTGGAAAGCTGACGTTAGATAACGATACTTTTGAAAACACTGGAAAATCAAGGTTTTTCGAGCGACGGACAAGCAGGGTATTGTACTAAAAACTGAATACGACGCAGAAGCGGCGTTTCTTACTCTCTACATGGGAGAACAGGAACGCCGCTTTTTTATGCCCTTTGTTACGCAGTAGGGGCAGAAAAAGCCTTGCTACAAGCGATTTTGCGGGCGCGTATCTGGCGCGGCAAGGGATTTATACCTTATCCCCCGAAACCGCGCTTCTACTGCGTAACAAATCCAAAGCAAAGGAGCTATGAACTATGGCAGTTTTCAGAGTGGAACGGAACAAGGGCTACACCGTAATGAGCAACCACCACCTACGCAACAAGGAGCTTTCCTTAAAGGCAAAAGGGCTGTTGTCGCAAATGCTGTCACTCCCCGAAGATTGGGACTACACCTTGAAAGGCTTATCCCTTATCAACCGGGAGAAGATAGACGCTATCCGCGAAGCCATTAAGGAGCTTGAACGCGCCGGGTATATCGTCCGTTCAAGGGAGCGCGACGAGAAAGGACGCTTGCGGGGCGCGGACTATGTGATATTCGAGCAGCCGCAGCCGCCTACGCCGGATTTACCTACATTGGAAAATCCAACATTGGATAATCCAACGCAGGAAAAACCAACATTGGAAAAACCTACGTTGGAAAATCCAACGCAATTAAATAAAGATATACAAAGAACTGACTTACCAAAAAAAGAAAAATCAAATACAGATTTATCAAGTACCCATTCCATTCCTATCCTTTCCCCTAACCCCTCTCCTTGCAGAGAAGCGGCTACGCCGCCGGAACGGAAAGGAACGGAAGCGGCAGCACAGAGCGCAGTTGATATATACCGGGAAATCATCAAGGACAATATCGACTACCACATTCTCAAACAGGACATGAAGTTTGACAGTGACAGGCTTGACGAGATTGTAGACCTCATGCTTGAAACCGTATGCACCGCCAGAAAGCGGGTACGGATTGCGGGGGACGACTACCCGGCAGAGCTTGTGAAATCTAAGTTTATGAAACTGGACGGCGAGCATATCCGCTTTGTGCTTGACTGTATGCGGGAGAACACAACGAAAATCCGCAACATCAAGCAATATCTGAAAGCAGCCCTTTTCAACGCCCCGTCCACTATCGGCAATTATTACACTTCCCTTGTCGCCCATGACATGGCAAGCGGCGCACTGTCACCGAAGAAGCCGCAGTACGGCGACCCGGACTATTATTCATTCAAACCGGGCGAAAGCCTGTAAAACAACAAAAGGAGGATTTTATTATGGCACAGAAAATGACAGGAGCATTGGTATTTGACGAGCGCACCGACCGTTACGACATTCGCTTTGACTTAAACAGCTACTACGGGGGCTTGCATTGCGGCGAGTGCTTTGACGTATTCGTGCGGGGCAAGTGGAAGCCGACCCGGATTGAGTACGGCGACAACTGGTATCTTGTGGGTATCAGAGCCGAGGACTTGAACGGGCTGCGGGTGCGTATCTGACCGCCGCCCCATAAAGAAACGCGAAAGGAGGACGCGAGGAATTGCAGGACGAAGTAAACGAAAAGACCATAGCCCTTTACATCAAGACCGGGAAGCTGACCGCCCAGACGCTCCAAAAGGCAATGAAAGCCATACTGTCAAAGGGCAAAAAGCAGCTTGCAAAACCGCCACAGGGAAAGCAGAGCTTAAAGCAGCTTATGAAGCAGAACGCGGGCGTTTCCAACATTGAGATTACCGAGGGCAATATCAAAGCCTTTGAGAGTACGGCGAAAAAGTACGGTATCGACTTTGCGCTGAAAAAGGACGCAACGGAAAGCCCGCCCCGCTATCTGGTTTTTTTCAAGGGGCGGGACGCGGACGTGCTGACCGCAGCCTTTAAGGAGTTTTCCGCAAAGAAGCTGACACAGGAGAAAAAGCCCTCTATCCGAAAGCTGCTCTCTACGCTCAAAGAAGCCGCACAGGGCAAGAACGCGGAACGGGCAAAGGTCAAGAACAAGGACAGGGAGGTATCGCTATGAAGCCGGAAATCAAGAAGCTGCTTATCCTAAATCTCCCGTATCTGCTCTTTGTCTGGCTCTTTGATAAAGTGGGCGCGGCTGTCCGTCTATCCCCCGGCGCGGACGCAAGCGCAAAGCTGCTACATCTTGGGGACGGTTTTACCACCGCCTTTTCCAGTATCGCGCCGAGCTTCCACCCGGCAGACTTAGCTTTAGGCATTGCGGGGGCGGTCATTGTCCGGCTGATTATCTACACCAAAGGCAAGAACGCGAAGAAATACCGCCGCGGGACAGAATACGGTTCGGCGCGTTGGGGCGGGGCTGACGACATAAAGCCGTACACAGACCCGGTATTTGAGAACAATATCCCCTTAACGCAGACGGAACGGCTCACCATGAACAGCCGCCCGAAGCAGCCGAAATACGCAAGAAACAAAAATATCCTTGTAATCGGCGGTTCCGGCAGCGGCAAGACCCGGTTCTTTGTGAAACCGTCGCTCATGCAATGTACGTCAAAGGATTTTCCAACGTCGTATATCGTCACTGACCCGAAAGGAACACTGATTTTGGAAACCGGGAAAATGTTGCAGCGGTACAAATACCGTATCAAAGTGCTAAATACGATTAACTTCAAAAAATCCATGAAATACAATCCCTTTGCCTATCTGCGGAGCGAAAAGGACATTTTGAAATTAGTCAATACCATTATCGCCAACACCAAAGGCGACGGGGAAAAATCCGGCGAGGATTTCTGGGTGAAAGCGGAAAAGCTCTACTACACCGCACTAATCGGCTATATCTGGTATGAAGCCCCAGAGGACGAGAAGAACTTCACGACGCTGCTTGAAATGATAAATGCGTCGGAAGCCCGCGAGGACGACGAGGATTTCCAGAACCCGGTTGACCTCATGTTTGAACGTCTGGAAGAAAAAGACCCGGAACATTTTGCAGTCAAGCAGTACAAAAAATACAAACTTGCGGCGGGCAAGACCGCAAAAAGCATACTTATCTCATGCGGCGCGAGGTTAGCCCCATTCGACATTAAGGAGCTGCGGGAGCTTATGGAAACCGACGAAATGGAGCTTGACACCATAGGCGACAGAAAGACCGCCCTTTTCGTGATTATCAGCGACACCGACGACACCTTTAACTTTGTCGTGAGTATTCTCTACACACAGCTATTCAACCTCTTGTGCGACAAAGCAGATGATGAATACGGCGGGCGGCTTCCCGTCCATGTACGGTGCTTACTTGATGAATTTGCGAATATCGGGCAAATCCCCAAATTTGAGAAACTAATCGCAACCATACGGAGCCGGGAAATCTCCGCGTCAATCATCTTGCAGAGCCAGTCACAGCTAAAGGCAATCTACAAGGACAACGCCGATACCATAGTCGGCAACTGCGACACCACGCTTTTCTTGGGCGGCAAGGAAAAAACCACGCTCAAAGAAATATCGGAGATTTTAGGCAAGGAAACGATAGACAGCTTCAACACTTCCGAAACAAGGGGGCGGGAGCTTTCGCATGGGCTGAACTATCAGAAATTGGGAAAGCAGCTTATGACGGAAGATGAAATCGCAGTCATGGACGGAGGGAAATGTATCTTGCAGCTACGCGGGGTGCGCCCGTTCTTTTCGGACAAATTCGACATAACGAAACACCCGAAATACAAGTACCTATCCGACGCAGACCCGAAGAACGCCTTTGACATGGAAAAGCACCTTAAACGCCGCCCCGCCATTGTCAAGCCCGACGAGGTTTTTGACTATTACGAGATTGACGCAGCAGACTTACAGGAGGACGCAGACCATGAGGAAACGTAGCGCAGAGGAAAAACAAAAGCAGCTTGAACGGTTTTTAATGAATGTTGCGGAAGCCGCCGACGCTGCATTATGGGAGTATTGGCGGGAAAAGGAAGCGGAACACCGCCGTTTTGCAACGGAGTATGTCACGCGCCGGGGGCTTATCCCGCAACAGTGACAGCATGGCAGACCGCCGGGGGACAGGGGAAGCTACACTTCCCCTACGCTGCCTTGCGGCAGCTACCCCTTTGTGAACTTGCGGGAAGCGAACACCTTGCTATGCAAGCTATTCACTTCCCGCAAGTCTGAATAATACCCGTCCGGCAGCACAGCGGGACACCGAAAGGAGGAATCGAAGCAATCACATATATCAATATCGGCTACATGATACGCGCCCCTACTTTCCGGCGCAGCACACAGCGGCAGGAGCCGCACCCCCCTACAACTGAATACCGCCGCGCCGCAGAACTTACGCAGCGCGGGGACAGCCGCCTTTACCAGAGGGCGGTTTTTTTATGCGGCGGCATACGCTGACCGCCTTTTGTCCGCTTGCCGGACAGCCGCAGACGCGGCAGAAAGGATTTATTTATGGCATTTTTCAATAGCGCAGTAGACGTTTTGCAGACCCTTGTTGTAGCACTTGGAGCCGGGCTTGGTATCTGGGGCGTTATCAATCTCATGGAGGGCTACGGCAACGACAATCCGGGCGCGAATGCTTATGTGTCATAAAGTAGCATATAAAAATTGATATGCAGCCCTACTATTCCAAACAAACATTGTTAAAAATGACGAAATCTTTTGAGGTTTTACATATCATATCGTGAATAACGCTTGATTTATCGGCATTTTCATGGTAGCATTATCCTAAGATATAGTGTAGAAATGTATACAAGGATACTTAGTTGAAAGGAGGGAAATTTGGTGGACTATTTATGGGTGTTGGTATTATTGATTTTGGGAGTTTGTATGGTCTGTTATCCTAAAATATTATGGAAAATAGAAAATTTATTCACAGTAAAAAATGGTGAACCAACCGAACTATATTTAGTATTAATGCGGATTGGTGGTGTATTTTTTATTATTTGTTCAGTTGGTATGATTATATATCTAATTATAAAATGAAACACCCTTATAGTTCTTAAATTGTATCCTATTATTCGAATTCAATAATTTCAAGAAAGGAGTAAACTGTATGAATAAAACTGTATGAATAAGATATTTAAAAAGGTTATATCATTGGCACTTATAGGAACGCTATGTATAGGTGCAAGTACGACGACTTTTGCAAGTGAGTTATCGCCGGAAGCAAAGGCAGAAGCGACACAAACTAATGAAAGTGAGCGGAAAGTAAATTGGTGGCAAGTTGGTTGGAAAGTTTTATCCGACTATTTTGAAAAACTTATCGATCTTGATGGACAGAGCGTAAAAGATAGTAATTGGGCATATCTTGTGTCTCCGAGTATTGAATTTAATACTGGCGAGATGGGAAATGAAGTATACTTTAAACCAGAAGTAAATAATTCAGTTGGTTCAATGCGTATGCATGGACATCGAGTGATTTTTGTTGATATTTTTGCTAAAATCAATCTTATTTTGTCTGATGCAAATAACGATACTGTTAGTAGTGCCGTTACAGAAACGAATCAGTATATGTTTTACGATAAAAAAGCGAGTGATCCTGCCGGAAAGTGGAAAGCTCAGTTTATTTCTTCTGAAAGTTTCAAATGGCAGTGCTATTATGCACACTATTATAATGCAAATACTAGAAGTGCATTGCCAGAAGTAGAGGATGGATTTTATTTTGGAGATAATAATCGAGTTTTTCAATTTTCTGAAAATCCATCACCAGCTACTTTAGCAAATAATAAGATTTTAACCATGACTGAATTAAATAATCAATTTATTAACCCTGCCGACGGCGAAGCTGTTGATTATCTAAAAGACTATGCTCCTGGAGATGAGGTTCATTTCGCAGATAAAGTTATTGATATAACTTATAATGCAGATGAGAAAGCCACAACCATTTTCTTTGATGAAAAAGTTTCTGGTGATCTTATTGGATGGAAATTTAATGGTGATTTAACAAATGAATATGCTATAGGAGATACAGTCAGCTTAAATTTTAATGTTGTTAAAATTGGAGAATACAACAATATTATATTTGAAAGTCTTGATTACTTTGAAGAAGCATTTTCACATGAAGATGGAGGAAAATATCCTGATATAAATAATTATAGATAATTTCTGGCTTTTCCTCTGACAGCCACACAGAAACAACCCTATCATAAGATGATGTTTCATTTTAAAATTGAATAATCGCCACCCCGCAGCGGCACACAAAGCAGTAAATCCGAAAAAGATTTGCTGCTTTTTTTGCGCCCATTTTTGGCAAATTTCCAAAAGTTCCGTATTAGACAGTGAAACCAAAAAAGGCTGCCATTTTTTTCAGACAGCGGGCAAAACGCAGCTTCCGAAACGCCTTATTGTCGGGAAAGACCGAGCCGCCGGAAAAGTTCTTGCCGGAAAGTCCGTCATTTTTGCTTTTTGCGGTGTTGTAGGGAGTAAGGGGAAGAACGCCAGCCCGCAGCCTTTTATGAAAAAGCTGGTTATAGATTTTCTGAAAAAGTGGCAGTAGGAAGTGAACGGCAGTCCGGCAGTTTTTTAGAGCAAGATTCTACCGCAGTACCAAAATTCGCTTTTCGCTCATTTTGCCCCTGCGGGAATCTTGTTGGGGAGTGCCTTCCCCAAACCCTGCTTATGCGGCTTGCGCCGCTTAAAAATCCCTCAAAATATTTTTTCGGATTTTTCAAAAACAGTTCCGCTTCACACCCCGTTTTTCTCCTATTAGTGAGAGGACACCACGCACAGAAAGGAGGTTTTACCATGCGAAAACGATACAACACGCCGCACCGCAGCCGGGTAGTCAAGACACGCATGACCGAGGAAGAATACGCCGAGTTTGCGGAAAGGCTTTCTGCTTACAACATGAGCCAAGCCGAGTTTATCCGGCAAGCCATAACCGGGGCAGCCATACGCCCCATCATAACCGTTTCCCCCGTCAACGACGAGCTGCTTGCCGCTGTCGGGAAGCTGACCGCCGAATACGGCAGGATCGGCGGCAACTTAAACCAGATAGCCCGGACGCTGAACGAGTGGCACAGCCCCTACCCGCAGCTTGCCGGGGAGGTACGGGCGGCGGTTTCCGACCTTGCTGCCCTAAAGTTTGAAGTCTTGCAGAAAGTGGGTGACGCTGTTGGCAACATTCAAACATATCAGCTCTAAAAATGCGGACTATGGC